>Ga0075426_10000107_pt1 | contig 53982 bp, 46 predicted proteins | sample SoiMethybrSBSTD5_FD_75304 | JGI IMG/M metagenome (GOLD analysis project Ga0075426, IMG submission 75304) | Bulk soil microbial communities from a Populus tree surrounding site in Tennessee, USA - Soil MetaG P. TD hybrid SBSTD5 | ecosystem: Environmental > Terrestrial > Soil > Tree plantation... | reverse complement strand
CTCGCGCGCTTCCTCGCTCGTCCACTCGTGCGCGGTGCCCTTCTGGTGCGCCGCCTTGCCGCCCTTGCTCGCGATCTCTCGCTGCTTGTTCCGGTCCATCGACGCAAAGCCGCGATCCTCTTTTGCCACGCAATCCTCCTCGCACTCCGGGTGCTCGCGAACACTCGGGCTGCAACCGATGTGCCACTGAAATGCCGTAACTCTCAGCAATTCAAGGACTTAAGAAAATGTTTTCCGTACCGGGCGCCCACTGGCGGCCGCGAGTGGAAAACCTTGTCCGCGCGGGCGGAAACCCGTCAGGACTCAGCGAGTTGACTGAGGGAAGTCGAAAGGAACGATTAGGAAGCTGAGGTCGCGACCACCCGCCGCGCCTCGGCCAGACGCTCGCGGACGCGCGCACGGCCGAGCAGGCTCAGCACGTCGAAGAGGCCGGGACTTACCGTTTTTCCCGTCACGACGACCCGCACGGCATGGATCAGCGAAGCCGCTTTCACACCACGCGCGTCGGCGACCGCCCGCAGCGCCGCTTCGATCGCCACCGGATCGAACGTGTCGAGCGACGCAAACGCGGCCTCGAGCGCGGCCAGGTGCTCGTCCATATCCGGCGCGCGCAGATGCTTCTCGACGGCCGCCGCGTCGTAGTCGAGCGTCTCGACGAAGAAAAAACGCGACTGCGCCGCGAAATCATCGAGCCGTTTCGCGCGCGGACGAAACAGGTCGAGCACCGCGAAGAACCACGCGCGCCGATCGCCGAGGAACTCGTCGCGCCACTGGCCCGCGGCCTCGAACGAGGGCTTGACCCGCAGCGCGAGCTCGTCGGGCGCGAGCCGCATCAGGTGCTGCTGGTTGAACCAATCCAGCTTCTCGGGATTGAACACCGCGTTGCCGCCGCTGATCCCCTCGAGCGCGAACGCCGCGACGAGCTCGTCGCGCGTGAAGATCTCGCGATCGCCGCCGGGGGACCACCCGAGCAGCGCGAGAAAATTCATCATCGCCTCCGGCAGGTAACCGCCGCGCGCGTACTCCGTCACCGAGGTCGCGCCGTGCCGCTTGCTCAGGCGTTTCTTGTCGGGGCCGAGGATGAGCGGCACGTGCGCGAACTGCGGCAGCGCGGCGCCCATCGCGCGATAGAGCAGGATCTGCTTCGGCGTATTCGAGATGTGATCGTCGCCGCGCACCACGTGCGTGATCTTCATCTCCACATCGTCGGAGACGACCGAGAGCTGGTAGGTCGGCAGGCCGTCGGATCGCACGATCACGAAGTCTTCGATGTTCGCGTGATCGAACTCGATCGGCCCGTGGACGAGATCGTCGAAGCGGGTCGTCCCGTCGGGGACGCGGAAGCGGATCGCGCGCGGCATCCGCGCCTCCTCGCGCGACGCGATCTCGCGGTCGCCGAGCGCGCAGCACGTGCGATCGTATTTCCATCCGCCCGTCGCCTGCTCCGCGGAGGCGCGTTTCGCGCTCAGCTCCTCGGGCGTGCAGTAGCAGTAGTACGCGAGCCGCTCGGCGACGAGGCGCGCGGCGACCGCGCGATGGCGATCGAACCGCTGCGACTGGAAATACGGACCGTGCTCGCCGCCGATCTTCGGCCCCTCGTCCCAGTCGAGGCCGAGCCAGCGCAGGCCGTCGAGGATCCCCTCGACCATCGCGTCCGACGAGCGCTCGGCGTCGGTGTCCTCGATCCGCAGCACGAACACGCCGCCCGTCCGCCGCGCGTAGAGCCAGTTGAAGAGCGCCGTGCGCGCGCCGCCGACGTGCAGGTAGCCGGTCGGCGACGGCGCGAAGCGCACGCGGGGAATCACGCCGTTGCTCACGCGCCGAGATGCCGCGCCACGAACGGAATGCCGCGTTTGCCCCAGAACACGTGCTCGGCTGGAAACACTTCCTGCTCGACGCGATCGGCCGCGTCGAACACGCGGTAGATGTCGCGCACGCGGCCGAAGCTCTCCACGCTCGCGCGAACCGGAAAGATCGGATCCTTCTCGCCCGATTCGACGAACAGCGGCCGCGGCGCGATGAGGCCCGCGACGTCGTACATCTCGGCCCACGTGAGGATGCCGGGCACGTAGTTGTCGATGCAGTGCACGAGGCTGCCGACGCTGTCGCGAAACGTATTGAGGTAGCCGCTCACCATCGCGGCGCGAACGCGCGGCTCGAGCGCCGCCGCAAAGAGCGTCGTCGTGCCGCCGCCGGAGATGCCGACGCATCCGATGCGGCTCGCGTCGAGTTCCGGCCGCGTCGCGATGTAGTCGATCGTGCGCATGACGTCCCACACGCGCCAGCCGATCAGCGTTTGCCCGAGCATCAGCGCGCCGCCCGCGACCGGATCGCACGCCTTCTGCGCCAATCCCTTCTGCGCGTTGATCGGATCGCGCCGGCAGCCGAATCCCATCGGCTCGATCGCCACCGCCGCCAAGCCGGCTTCGGCGACCTGGATCGCGAAATCGCGCTGGTAGCCCGACTTGTCCGTTCGATCCGCGCCGCGCTCGTCGATGCCGACGATGTCGTCGACGCCCCGGCCGTGGCCGGGCACGCAGATCATCGCCGCAGCTGGCGGCCTGGCGGACGCCGGCAGCAGCACGTACGCGAGCACGCTGACGCCCGGCCGGCTGTCGAAGACGATCTTTTCACGGCGATACGCCGGAAACGCGCGCGTCTCGAGCACGACGGGATTGAGCGGCGATCGCTCGTATGCGAAGCCGCCGACCAGCTCGGCGACTTTCGCGCGCAGCGCCGTCTGCCAGCGCTCGGCGTCCTCGCGCGTGCGCGCCTCGAAGCGAAGCCGCCGCGCGGTCGCGGCGTACTGCTCCCGCGTACGCGCGACAGGGTCGAACCCGCGGTCGCCGAGGTCCGCGCGGACGTCGGTGAGCGGGCCGATATAGCGGCGCGCCTCCGGCGCCTGCGCCGATACGCGAAACGCCTGCGCGGCGACGACGCCGGCCGCGGCCCGGCCGAGCTCACGGCGTGACATTCTGGCCATGGCGATCCTCTTCGGCGGTGGAGTCTATCGTAGTCTCGAACCGCTCCGCGTCGCTCGCCGTCAGTCCGTATCCTCGAGGGCGTGAATGGCGACGGCGAACGACGCGGCCGTGAACACGACGAACGCGCCGGCCTCGATCGCGACGCGGAGCCCGTCGCCAATCCCGATCGTGGCGTAGCGCAGCACGTCGATCTGCCAGGTGATCGGGTTGGCGAGCGCGGCGAGGCGGAACGCGCGAGGCAGCGGATCGAGCGGGTAGAACATCGAGCTCGCGAACAGGAACACGAAGTAGAAGACCGACGTCACCGTGTTGTACTCGTCGTTGCGCCGCATTTTCAACGCGAAAATCGCGTAGAAAAAGAACCAGCCCGCCGTGCCGACCAGCGTCGCGGCCACCAGGAGCGGCAGCCGATCGACGCGCACCGGCACGCCCAGCAGGAGCGCGGCGAGCGCGAGCGTCAGCAGCGCCTGCACGACGCCGACGAGCTCGTTGAACAGGACCTTGCCGAGCAGGTACTCCGAGCGGCGCATCGGATAGGTGAGCATCTCGTAGAAGATCCCGTTGTCGCGATCGAGGAAGAACGACCACGACGTGTTCGACGCGATGCCGAAGCTCGCCATCCCGAGGACGCCCGCCAGGAAGAACGCGTTGTAGTCGACGCCCGCGAGGCCGCTCGTGAAGCCGAGCGACGCGTTCACGCCGATCCCGAACACGAGCAGGTACCCGAGCGGATAGACGAGATCCCAGAAGATGAAGAGAAAGTTCGTCGCGCGGATCTTCGCTTCGCGGACCAGCACCGCCTCGAGCGCACGGCCGGCGGTCATCGCGGCACGTCCGTCTGCTGCGTCAGCTGCAGGAAGACGTCCTCGAGGCTGGCGCCTCCTATCTCCAGATGCTGGATGCGTGCGTGGCCCGCGAGCGCCGCGACGAGCTCGAGGACGCGCGGCTCCTCGCCGCGCAGCCGCAGCTGCACCGTGTTGTCGACGACGGTGACGCGCTCGGCGCCGTAGCCCGCCAGAATCGACGGCAGCGCGTCGGGCACGCGATCGAAGACGACCCTCACTTCCTGCAGACGGCCGACGAGCTGTTTGAGCGCCTGCAGGCTTCCGTGCGCGACCCGCTTCCCCTGGCTGATGATCAGGATGTCGTCGCACAACTCCTCCGCTTCGGTGAGGATCTGCGTCGTCAGCACGATCGTGCGCCCGTTGGCGGCCTGCGCGCGCAGCATGTCCATCACCGAGCGCTTCAGGATCGCGTCCATGCCGCTCGAGAACTCGTCGAGGAAGACGATCGGCACGTCGATCATGAACATCTTCGCGACCTGCACGCGGCGCCGCACGCCGCCGCTCAGATCCTGCACCTTGCGATCGGCGACGGCGTCGATGCCGAACTGCGCCATCACCTGGTCCGCGCGCGCGCGCACCACGGGGCCGGCGCCGCCGTGGAACCGCGCGAAGGTGAGGAGATTGTCGCGGACGTTCAGCAGCAGGTCGGCCGCCTGCTCCTGAATGACGACGCCGATTCGACGCCGGACCTCGAGCGGCGCGCGCACGACGTCGTGGCCGAGCACGTCGACGCTCCCGCTGCCCGGCCGCGAGAGCGTCGTCATGATGCGCAGCGTCGTCGTCTTGCCGGCGCCGTTGGGGCCGAGCAGGCCGAAAATCGATCCGCGTCGGACCGAGAAGCTCAGATCGTCCACGGCGCGGATCGTCCGGCCGCGGGCCGAAAATGTTTTCACGAGATTCTGCACGACGATTGCGGATGTCGGCACGGACAGCCTCTCCTTGAATCTCTTCGAGCGATGAGCAGCAAACAGGCAGGCGGCGGACGGCGCGCCGGCCTGGCGGTCAGGAAAGAAGAGCGGACGCGGCGGGATTCAGCGGCGGAACGGTTTCACGGCGGCCTTCGACTGATGACACGCTACCACATTATCGGGCTCCTCAGGGCCGCGACGATCGACGCGCGACGATCAGATGCGAGTCGCCGAACTCGTGCCAGAGGTTGCCGAGGCGGCGCGCCTCGTCGTACGCGCGCTGCAGATGGCACCGCGCGCACACGCCTGCTGCGGCCGCGACCGACTCGAGCAGCGCGAGATGCGTGGCGCGCGGCTCGTGCAGGCCGGTGATGAGGCCGTTCACCGATCGCAGCGGCCGCTCGGGCGTGACGACGAGGCTCGTCCAGCCTTCGCCGGGAAACGTCGTCCCGCTGTCGTCGGTGACGGTCTCGAGCGCGCGAACGACCGTCGTGCCGACGGCGATCACGCGGGCGCCGTCGCGCCTGGCGGCCGTGACGCGTTCGGCCGTGCGGCGCGGCACGCGGTAATACTCCTCGTACGGCGGTTCGTGGCTTTCCTGGCTCGAGACGCCGGTGTGCAGCAGCAGCGGCGCGATCTCGACGCCGCGCGACACGAGCCGCGTGACGAGCTCCGGCGTGAACGGCCGGCCGGCCGACGGCATCTCCGCGCTTCCCCCTTCGGTGGCGAACACGGTCTGATACATCGCGCCGGGCCACGCGCGCTTGACGTAGCCGTACCGAATCGGAAAGCCGTGTTCGTCGAGATACGCGGCGCCGCCGGGAAGATGCACCGCAGCGATCCACAAGCGCGATCGCGCGTGGATCGAATCGCCGATCGGGTACGGCGCGAGCAGCGTGACCGCGCCGCCGGCCGGTAGCGCGAACGTCGTTCCCGCGCGCGCGTCCGCCGGCAGCGACGCGACGGGACCGGGCGCGCGGACCTCCACGCTCCAGAATCCGCCCGGCAGGCGCGTCGACAGATGAATCTCGAAGGCGCGTCCGTCGTCACCGATCGCGTCAACCGCGGCGTTCAACGTGCCGCTGGTGTTCACGACGAGCAGATCGCCCGGCGCGAGCCAGCGCGGGAGATCGCCGAAGCGCGCGTGCTCGACCGCATCGTGCTCCAGATCGGAGACGAGCAGACGCACCTCGTCTCGCCTGAGGCCGCGCGCCTCCGGCGGTTCGGCGGCCGCGAGCTCCGCGGGCACTTCGAAGTCGGCGATTACACCCGCTGCAGCCATCGCGCATCCTCCGCCTGCGCCGCGAACCGCTCGCCGCTGACGTCCGCCGGGCGCTGATCGAACAGCCAGTTCCAGAAGGGCTCGGTCACCTCGGGCAGCGGCCGATCCGAGATGTCCTCGAGCGGAAACGCCTCCTGGTGCATGCGCGTGCGCATGTCGCCCGGATCGACCACGACCGCCGAGACGCGACCGCGCAGCTCCGCGGCGAGCGTGCTCGTGAGGAGCTCGAGCGCCGCCTTGCTCGCGCCGTACGGTCCCCATCCGGCGTACGCGCCGGACGCGGCGTCGCTGGTGATGTTCACGATCAGGCCGCGGCGCTCCGCGAGGAGCGGCACCGCGAGCTGGACGAGCGCGAGCGGCGCGCCCACGTTGACCGGGAAGATTCGGCCGAAGCGCGGCACGTCGAAATCGATCAGCGGACCGATGGGGCCGAGCTCCGACGCGTTGTTCACGAGGACGTCGAGGCCGCCGAGCTCGCGGGCGGCGCCGACGAGCCGCGCGCGCACCGCCGCGTCCGTGACGTCGCCGTCGACGGCGACGACGGCGGATCCGAAGCGTTCGAGCGACCTGGCGGCGTCCTGAAGCGGTTCCAAATTGCGCGCGCCGACGACCAGGCCGTAGCGGCGCCGCGCGAGCACGCGCGCGACGACGGCGCCGAGGCCGCGGCTCGCGCCCGTGACGATGGCTACACGATTCGATGTCTGCATCTCGTCTGACCTCACCTGCCAACCAGCATCAACCTTCAAGTGCACTTGAAGTCAAGCCCGGAGTCTGCGAAGCTGGTGGCATGCACGAGGTGTTGACGATCGGCGAGGTCGCCGAGCGCAGCGGCGTCGCGACCTCCGCGCTGCGCTTTTACGAAGATCAGGGGTTGATTCGTTCGGAGCGCAACGATGCCGGCCACCGGCGCTATCCGCGCGCGGTGATTCGGCGCGTCGCGTTCATCGTCTTCGCGCAGAAAATCGGGTTGTCGCTCGAGGAAATCCGCGCGGAGCTGGCGAAGCTGCCGAGCAACCGCGTGCCCGAGCGCTCCGACTGGGCGCAGCTGTCGGCGGCGTGGGCGAAACGCATCCGCGATCGGATCGCGGAGCTCGAGCGGCTGCAGCTGGGCCTCACCGAGTGCATCGGCTGCGGCTGCCTGTCGCTCGATCGGTGTCAGTTCGCCAACCCGAGCGATCGCGCGGGGCGCCGCGGTGCGGGACCGCGGTATTGGCTGAATCGATAGGCCGTCGAAGCCGCCCGCCTCAGAGGAATCGACGCCTCAGACAAGCAGCCCTCCGGGGTGTCGGTCGACGAGCGATGTTTGGGAGGGATGGCGGTGAGGCAGGGATTCGAACCCTGGATACAGCTTTTAGGCCGTATAACGGTTTAGCAAACCGCCGCCTTCAGCCTCTCGGCCACCTCACCGCAAAGAGCTAACTACTGTCGCACAGGACTTGGGGATTTCAGCCTTTCGTGCCAGCCCGCGAATTTTGCCCGATTGTCCCTGCCGCGACGTCGAGACGCCGGCCAGCCTCGCGGAGGTCGCCGATGCTCACGATATTGTATCGCTCAAACACGCTCCGAGTCTTGTGCCCTGTCATCTGCATCGCGACGGGCTCGGAAATTCCGGCGCGGACGAGCGAACGGCGGTGCGCCGGAAGTCGTGCAGTACGCGGCCTGGACATCCCGCTCGCACGCAGGTGCGGAGCCCAAACTGCTCGAGCAACGCGCACGACGGAAGCGAGGCGGCGCTTCAGCGCCGCTTGTATCGATTTGTTCGGCTTCCGCTACCGGACTGCGGCCTGCGTACTTGTCCGCGATGCCGGGACGAGATCCCGGCGATCGAGCGTGTTGACCTGACCTGGTCGACGACGCGCGCAAACGATCGCGCGACGGCTTCCAGACCGGCCGCCGGCACCCACTCTGGCTTGTCGTCGTCGGTGTGCTTGGCACTTCCGCGATCCGCAGCGTAACCGCTGAGCTGCTCGATCGAGCACCCTCCTTGCACCCGCGTTCGGCGCCAACAGAGCCAGACGACCCCTCAGTTACATCCGCCCGAGCCTTACTGTCGTTCCCCGCGCTCGGCGAGTACCACGTCGTCTGTTCGAGGTCGCTCTCGCCATCTCTTGCTCTGAGGAACCGCGAACCGAGTTCTCGTAATCCGTGGCCGTCATCGACCTGTCTGGGGGTCACCGCGCAAGGAGGTCACGATGCGATGGGAAAGTCTTTCACGGGCACTGTCCGTAAACCGGTCGCTCGTCAGAGGGATGGTGCTGGGGACGGTTGCGCTGCTCCTGCTCGAAGGCGCTGCGCACGGCCAGACGGCGGTGCGGACTCAGACGACGTGGGGCGGCTTCGGCGTAGAAGCTCCGAGCGGCGTCGCCGTCGCCGTTGACGGCAGCACCTACATCACAGGGACCACCGACAGCTTCACGACCGATCAGTTCGGCAACCCATCGACAAGCATCTTTCTCGTCAAGTTCACGCCGAACGGACTGGTGGACTGGCAGAGAGTCTGGACCGGGCCGACTGTCAACGGAACCTTTCACGGACCCACGGTCGCGCTCAGTCCCGGCCCGCTGCCGGCCAGCGCGAGCGATGATTCCATTTATGTGACTGGCCTGACCTTCAACAACAGCACCGATGCGGTGCTCTTGAAGTTCGACGCGTCCGGGAATCTGCTGTGGCAGAGAACGTGGGGCGGCGGCGGCGGTGAAGAGAGCGAGGCGGTCGCGGCGACGCCGGACGGATCCGTTTATATCGCTGGCCAGTCGACGAGCTTCGGCGCGAGCGGCAGCAGCCTCTTCGTCGTGAAGTTCGATTCGGCCGGCACGCTCGTCTGGCAGAAGGTGTGGGACGGATCGTCGGGCTTCGAGGCCTTGGCTGTCGCGCCCGACGGCAGCGTGTACGCGGCCGGATCGATGCCGCGGGACGCGACGTTTTCTCAGTTCAGTCTCGTCGCGATCAAGCTCACACCCGGCGGCAGCCTCGTGTGGCAAGAGACATATGCGGCCGGCGACCAGGCCGATGCTCGCGGCGGAATGACCGTCGCGCCCGACGGTTCGATCTACGTCGCGGGCGCCATACTGGCGATGAAAGGGAACACGCCGACTATCGCTCCGCTGCTCGTCCGGTTCGCGCCCGCCGGCACGCTGCTCTTCAACGGGCAATGGCTCGCCGGCGACACGGCTGCAGGCGTCGCGGCCGTGGCGGACAACTCGGTCTACGTCGCTGGAACGATCTCCGGTTCCGGCGCGGGAGGCCAGGACGCGTTCGTCTTCCATCTGCTCACGTCTGGAAAAATCGGCGGCGCCGCAACGTGGGGAGGAACCGGGTTCGATCAGGGCGCCGGCGTCGCGCTGGCCCCCGACGGCACGATCGGTCTCGCGGCGATCGCGGGCGCGCCACCCTACTCACTCATTGCCGCTTCGAAGAGAATCGCGAACGTCAAAGGCACCGTTGCGGCCGTCACACACGCCTTCGGCGACGCGGCCGGCACGGTGGGCGATCCGGCCGCTGCCGTCATCATCCCGCCTGGAAGCACGACGTTCGGGGGAAACGTCGACGCCGCGCTGGTGAGGATCGTCCCGTAATGTCGAAGGGGGTGCGACGCTCGTCGAGCGACCTGCGCTCGACCTGAGCGTCGCGCCCCGCTGATTGACGACCAGAGTCTGGATTCCACGCGAGCGCGGTTCGTCTCTACGGCTTCAACCGACAGGATTCTCCCAGCCGGCCCGCGCCGGCGAGATACTTGCGCGCGTCTAGATATCCTCAACCTGCCGGACCTCGGACTCGCACTCGAATTCCGGCCAGTGGACCCGATGCAGGTCCATAAACTCCCGCGCCACGGCATCGGCCTCTTCCTTCGACTTGGTCTCGACCAGTGCGTAGCCGCCGATAACTTCTTTAGTCTCCGCAAACGGCCCATCAAGCATCTGCAGTTTGCCGCCGCTCGATCGAATCCGATACGCCTGCGCGGTCGGCTTGAGCCCGCCGGTGTCCTTAAGGACGCCGCTGGCGAACATCCTGCCCACGAACTCGCCCATCGCGTCCATGAGCGCCTTTGGGGGCTGCGGCTGTCCGACGGTTTCGGCATGTTTGATGAACATCAGAAACTTCATGGGCGCTGGTCTCCAATCGACGTGTGAATGGCCGGTGTGATGATTCCGGCATCCTGTCAGGGCATAGTCGATTGAAGATCTTCTAGATCGACACACGCGCGGCGTGAGCTCGAGGTAACGGTTGTGGTGCGGTGGACTGTCCCCACGAATGTCCCTGCGGCGCGCCAAGTCGGCGCTTCCACAGCCAACGGCAGCCAACCCACTCGATCGGAGAAGTAGAGAATAGTGAAGGATTTACGAGGAAAATCGAAGGTGCCCGAGAGGCGGACTTCCGTTTAGCAAACCGCCGCCTTCAGCCACTCGGCCACCTCACTCGCGAGATCTGGTCGCTGCATTGCACAACCGCCGCGCTGAGGTGCGGCAAATGGTTCCTCGGTTCAATGCTTGGACAAATATTTCATTGTTAGCGGTAGTGTGCGCCGTTCTCTTTCTGGCGACGCCAGCCGAAGCGCAGTGGAGCGCGCCGGGCAATACCGCGATGGCCGACGACAGCAGCGACCGTGCCGTTGTGAGGAACGACAGTGGCTCCATCGCCTTGGCGGCAGGCTTCGTCGGTACTGCGCAACTCAGGTGGCCGTTGACGCATGTGCCGGGGCTCGACGACACGCGAGCGACGTCGGGCTCGTATCAGCTCTGTCTGTGGGTGCGCGTACGAGACACCGGCAGCACCGATCGCCTGGTGATCCGCGTCCAGGAACTGACCGACGGCGACGGCACTCTGCGCACGCTCGCGACGTGGGACAGCAGCACCGCCGTCGATTTTGCCGGCACGCCGTTCGAGATGGAGGGCAGCACCGTCTATCGCACTGGCGTGGTGTGTCCGCTTCGTCGCGGATCGACCGAACTGTTTGGGCTGGACTGGCGATTTCGGACCTACTTCGTCGACGCATCGATGTCGCGTACGGCGTCGACCGGCAACCCCGGGATCATGGTGGTGAAGGTGTATCCGGTGTTTTAAAAAGGCGGGGCGATCGCCCGTAGTGTCCGGGACCGGTCGGACACTACGGGGCGACGAGCGTCAGGCTACTTCTTGCGGCCGCCGGCCTTCTTCGCGCGCTTCCGGCCGCCGGCCTTTCGCGATCCCTTGCGCCCGCCTTTGCGTGCGCCGGCGGCTTTGCGGCCGCCTTTCCGCGCGCCGCCGCCCTTGCGTCCGCCGCCGCCGCCTTTGCGCGATCCGCCGCCGCCCGCGCCCTTGCGGCTGCTGCCCTTGGCGCTCTTCATCGAGCCGCCCGACTTCCGCGCGCCGCCGCCGGACGATTTGCGCGCCCGCGCGCCGCCCGACCGGCGGCCGCTGTCGGTGCCCCCCTCCTCCCCTTCCAGGTCGTGGCCGCCGGCGGCCGAATCGCCCATGTCCGACTCGCCCGACCCGCCGCCCAGCTCGTCGTCGGGGATGCCCATTCCGTGGTCAAAATCGTCCTGCATGTGCGCCCTTCCAGTCTGAAACACGGCAGGCGTGACGCCTGCGCACGAGTGCGTTCGGGCGCCTAGTCTTATGTATGCGCCGACGCGGCGTCAAGCGCGACGCGCGCTCGCGTAGAGGTCGATGATCTGCGCGATCGCGCGGCGGCAGACGGCGCAGAACGGCACGTTGTCGCGCGTGAACATGATGCAGTCGGCCTGCGGGCGATAGTAGCCGCGCGCTTCGTAGTTTGCGCCTTCGAACGCGCCGACTTTGCCGGCGTGCGGCCCTTCGTTGAGCAGCGTCGTGTCGCGCTGCTCCTCGTCGCGGAACAGCGCGTCCATCTCCGCCTCGGGACGATCGGCCGCGCGGATCGCGCGGCGCTTCTCCTGAATCTCCTTCGTGTAGCGCTCGAACTCGTCTTTCGGCCACGGCGTCGGGATCGCGACGCCCGGCGTCACAAGATCCTTCCACTTGAGCGCGTTCGGATCGAGGAGCGCCGTCGCGTTCGGCTCCCACGGCTCCACGCGATCGGCCGCGGGCAGATACGCCACGTCGGAGGTGTAGTACTCGTCGGCGAGTCCGGCGATGTGATGCCCGAACTCGTGCACGAAGATGTACGGCGCCCACACGCTGTCGGCGGCGACGGTGCTGTACAGGCCGAAGATGCCGCCGCCGCCGTACGTCGCGCTGTTGACGAGGATCTCGACGGCGTCGTACGGCGCGTTGGCCGCGACGTCGCGGAACGCCTTGTTGTCGAACGTGAGCACGTAGCGCTCGGAGTCGAACGCGTCGTAGGTCGCGCCGATCGGCGAGCGGCGATAGATGTGCTGCGACGGCCGCGAGACGCCCGACTGCGCCGCCGCCGGCGCGAGGCCCCACACGTTGACGTCGCGCTCGCGCTCCTTGAACGGCGACGTCGCGAACAGCGTGGCGACGAGGCGCCTCGCGTCGCGCTCGAACTTCGATCGCTCGCGCGCCGTGTAGCCGTCGCCGAGAATCAGCAGATCCAGTTTCGTCGCCGGATCGCCGCTCTCGTGGAGCGCGATGAGCGGTCCGGCATCGGGCGACGCGGTGCCGCGCTCGACGAACTTGTCGGCGGGATCGACGGTGAGCGACCATACGTCGCGGAACACGTTTCGTGCATCGCGCTTCTTCAGCGCGATGCGCACCGGCCGCTCGGGCGCGGGAAACCGGAGCGATTCGGAAAACGTGCGGTTGATCTGTTTGGCTTCCGCCGTCGTCTCCCACTCGCCGTAAATCGAGCTGAAGCCGCGCGAATACGTCACCCGTCCGCTCGGGGCGTCGGCCACCTCGAAGAAGTACTTGCCGCGATTGGTGTCGTCGATCGGCCGCGCGGGATTGCCGGGCCACGCGAGCGGCTCGACGACGACGCGATCGAGGCTGAAGCGTTCTTCGGTGGCGTTGCCGGTGTGGTAGTAGTCGACGCGCAAGGTTTTGGGCGCCGACGATACAGGCGCGGCGCGCGGACGCGGCGGTTGCCCGGCGCTCGCCGTGCCCGCGCCGGCGAGCGCGGCGCACACGACGATCGACGCGACAGCGGCGGCACGACGGCGGCCGAATACGTACACGACGCAGCCGAGCGCCACCCACGCGATCGACAGGCCGACGACCTTCACGACGAACACCGTCCCGTCGGGTTCGTCGGCGCTCGGTATGCACGACAGCACGATCGATATCGCCGTCACCGCGAACCCGATCACCGCGAGCGCAACGGCGGCGGCGCGTCCGCCGGGCACGCGAATCACCTCGGGGCCGGCAGGCTCGCGCTGCAGCACGATCATCGCCGCGAACATGTAGAGGAACGGGATGAAGTAGGTGATGATGCCCATGCTGACCAGCGCCTCGTACGCTCCGTGAACCGACGTCTTCAACTGCCCGAGCAGCACGAAGACGCCCGCGATCATCGCCTGCACCAGCAGCGCCACGTACGGCGTCCGCCACCGCGGGTGCAGCCTGCCGAAAGCGGGCGGCAGGAACCGATCGATGCCCGCGACGAACGGCAGCCGCGCCGTCGCCGCGAACCATCCGCCGACGCCGCCGAGCGCGTTCAGGGTGACGAGCGCGGCAACCAGCGGAACCCAGGCCTGCAGCCCGACGCGCATCGTGATCGCCTGGATCGCCTGCATGATCCCCTGGAGCCCCGTGACCTGTTCTTTCGGGATCGCGAGCAGGATGCTGAACGTGCCGGCGATATACAGGACGGTGATGAGCGCGCCCGCCGCAAGAATCGCGCGCGGCACCGTGCGCCGCGCGTCCTGGATCTCGTCGCCCATCGTCGATCCGCTTTCGACGCCGCCGAACGCGAACGCGATCGTCGACCAGAAGATCACGTCCTTCAGGCTCGTGCTCGGCGTCAGCGTGCGCGCGTCGATTGGCGTCGCCGATCCGTAGCGGCTCCACGACACGGCGCCGAGGACGATGAGCAGCGCCGCCGGCCCGTAGCTCGCGAGCGCGCCGACGTTGTTCAGCCACTTCCCGACGTTCAGGCCGACGACGTTCATCGTCACCGCGATCGCGAGGCCGACCGTCGCCCCGCCGATGAAGTAAGAGCTGTTATTCGCGAGCGTCTGCCACGCGGGGCCGCCGACGAACAGCACGTTCGCTGCCGCGAAGTACAGCAGCCCCGGAAAGTACGGCAGGTTCGATCCCCAGTAGCTCCAGCCGGTGATGAACGCGGCGAAGGGACCGAAGGCGCGCTTGCTCCAGACGTAGACGCCGCCTTCTTCCGGGTAGCGCGACGACAGCTCGAGCACGGTGAAGACGAGCGGCACGAAGAAGCCGAGCGCGGCGACGACCCAGATGACGAGCGCGCTCGGGCCGGCCGCCGCGGCCGTCGCGATCCACCGCAGGCTGAAGCCGGTGACCGAGTAGTAGAGCAGCAGGTCGCGGAACGTCAGGACGCGCCTCAGCTGCGGCGTCGCGAGCCGATCGTGCGCCGCCGCCGGGCGTGTGGTCATTTGTACAGCGCCGCCGCGGTGTCGTGCAGGTACCCGCGCGCGATCTCGATCGCGCGCGATTCGGAGATCTCGCGCGCCGCAATCATCTCGGCGAGCGCGGCGGCCAGCGCGGTGCGCGACGACTGGACCCCGATCCAGTACACCTCTTCGACGCCGAGCGCCTCGTTGTACGGAAAAGCGTCCGTGCCGAAGGTCACTTTCTCGGGAAACGTCTCGAGCCAGACGCGCAGGACGTTCTTGAACTCGCCGGGATAGAGGATCAGCTCGGTCCCCGACGAATCGAGGAACACGTTCTTCATCGACGCCAGGAAGATCGCCTGGCGCTCGAACGGATACCCGCCGTGAATCAGGACGAACGTCGTCGCCTGATACCGCGGATCCCGCACGACGTTTTCGAGATTCAGCACGTTGACGTTGCGGAGGTTGAAGTAGTCGCCGCCGCCGGCGTTCGTGTGGATGTGCACCGGCAGATGCAGGCGTCCCGCCTCGACGACGATGTGCCGGAAGACGAAGTCCTGGAAGTCGGTGTATTCCTGGAGCGACGGCACGCCGCCGCCGCGGTATTTGTCGTACGCCGCCTGCGCCCGTTCGCGCGGCGGATCGTCGAAGAACAGCGATCGGAAGTACGCGGCCTCGAACTTCACGGCCACGCCGCCGCGCTTCTGGTTCGCGTCGAGCGAGCGCGCGACGAACGTCAGGTAGCCGTCGAAGGTCGGCGGCAGCGCCTGCAGGCCGACCTCCTGCTCGTACTTCCGCAGCAGCTTCGTCTGCAGCGGCATGTACACCGCTTCGTCGCCGTTGCGCGCCGCGAGCGCCGAGTTGTCGAACGGGAACATCAGGCAGTCGACGAAGAACACCCACTTGAAGCGCGCCGGGTTCAGGTAATCGGCCATCGCGACGCGGTTGGCCATCGATGTCTCGATGCCGAGCCGGTCGAGGATGTCGTCGAAATACTTCGCGCCCGCGTGTTCGCGCTTGAGCGCCGCCTTCTTGTCCACGAGCCACTTCCCGTGCGCGCCCTTCATGTCGGCGAACGGGAACGCGAAGAGATCTTTCGCGGCGGCGCTCGTCTCGGGATTGTCGTCGCGCAGGCGCAGCGGCGTCTGGCCGGGCGGCGGCGGCGCGATATCCACGTCCTCGTCGCCCGGAAAGGCGGGGTGGGCGTGGTGATCGAAGAGCTTGATGCGCGAGATCTGCGGGAGCAGGCGCTCGTAGATCGCGCCGGCACCCGGCTGCACCAGCGGGCGCGACTGCGCGGCGAGCGAGAAGCTGCCGAGGAGCATCGCGACGGCTGCGCGCAGGATCCGCATGCGCGAATCTTACGTGCGCGCGCGCTCGGCGCGCCAGCGCCGGCCGACGAGGACGAAGCGCGTCTCGACCGGCGTTTCGTCGCCGGGCGGATCGGGATGCAGCGGATCGCCGGGGAGCAGCAGCATCCGCCGGCTCTCGTCCTCGACGACGTGCGGCATGCGGCGGACGATGCGGCGGCCGGCGGCCCAGGCGAGCGCGGCATCGACGGACGGAAAGCGCTCGAGCTCACGCAGCGTCGTCCACGTCGGCGGCGGCAGGACGATCGCGCCGTCGATCGACTGCGCGATCGCGTCCGCCGGGCGAATCCATGCGCCGTGCGTCGTCTCGGTCTCGTCGTGCGCCGGCGTCTGGCGCGGCGGCACGCGCGCCATGAAGAAGCGCGTGTCGAACTGGCGCGTGTCGATCGGCGGCGTCACCCAGTGCGCGAAGAGCACGAGCGCGTCGAGCGCGAGGCGCAGCCCTTCGCCCTCGACGACGGCGCGAAGCGGCGTGGCGCCGGCGTGCACGGCATGGCGCGCCTGCTTGAAGCGATCGTGATCGGCGCCGGCGAGCGACACGAACGCGCCCGCGCGATCGCGCGCGAGCAGCACGCCGGCCTCCTCGAACAGTTCGCGCGCGGCGGCGACGTGATACGCCGTCGCCTCGTCCGGCGGCATCGACGGCAGCTGCGCGACCGCGTGCGCGATGCCGTCGCACCACGCCTCGTCCGCCGTGGCGTCGGCCGCGTCGACACGGCCGCCCGGGAAGACGTGCGCGCCGCCCATGAACGCCGTCCCCTCGTGACGCCGCACCATGAAGACCTCGGGGCCGGCCGCGCCGTCGCGCAGCACGACGACGGTGGCCGCCGGGCGCGCGTTCGGAGGGAACGTGTGGGCGCTCGTCACAGCGACATATTAGTAGAGCCGGTCGCTCCTCCTGGTGTGCTTCGTGCTTCCTCATCGCGTATCGTGCTCGACGATGTGAAGCCGCGCAGCTCAGGCATGGACATGAACGGCAGAATCGCGGCGCTTCTGCGCGACCTCGCCGCCGTGCAGAAGTCGAAGCAGAGCATGTGGGGCTACAAGCGCGCCGCGAGGTCGGTCCTCGCGCTCGAGGAACCGATCGAGTCGCTGCTGCAGCCCGACGGGACGCTGCGAAAGATCCCCAACGTCGGCCCCGCGTCGAGCCGCGTGATCCTCGAGGTGCTGCAGACCGGCACGTCGCCGACCGTGGAGCGCGCGATCGCGGAGAGCGGCCAGGCCACCGACGTCGAGCGGCGGCGGGATCTGCGCGGGCATTTCCTCAGCCGCGCGCAGGTCGTCGCGGCGCTGCGGAACCCCAAGCTCGCCGGACCGCGGCTGGACGACTACAAGGGCGATCTGCAGATGCACTCGACGTGGAGCGACGGCAGCCAGACGCTCGACGAGATCGTCGCGGCCGGCATCGAGCGCGGCTACAGCTTCTGCGCCGTGACGGATCATTCCTACGGGCTGCCGATCGCCGGCGGCGTCTCGATGGCGAAGCTCTTCGAGCAGCACCGCGCGATCGATCGCCTGAACAAGAAATTCAAAGGCGCCTTCCGGCTGATCAAAGGGATCGAGGCGAACATCCGCGCCGACGGATCGGTGGACATGACGCCGTCCGAGCTCGCGGAGCTCGAGCTCGTCGTCGCGGCGCCGCACTCGTCGCTGCGCGTCGCGACGGATCAGACGGCGCGAATGATCGCGGCGGTGGAGACGCCAGGCGTCCACATCATCGGCCATCCCCGCGGCCGCATGTACGGATCGCGCCCGGGCGTCACCGCCGATTGGGATCGCGTGTTCGCGGCGGCGACGCGCGAGAACGTCGCGGTCGAGATCGACGGCGATCCGGCGCGGCAGGACGTGGACTACGACCTGGCGAAGCGCGCCGTCGCCGCCGGCTGTCTCTTCGCGCTCGACAGCGACGCGCACTCCACGGGAGAGCTCAGCTACGTGGAAACGGCAATCGCGCACGCGCGGCTCGCCGGCGTGCCGACGGACCGCGTCGTCAACTGCTGGCCGACCGAGCGGCTGCTCGACTGGCTGCGGTCGCGCGCGGCGCGAGCCACAACGAGCGCCCGGTGAGCTCGCGGTGATCGAGGCCGGCCGCGCGATCGAGCTTCGCGACGATCGCCGGAAGCTCGGGTCTGAACCTCCACTCGTCGCTCCGCCCGCCGGACGCCTCGAAGCCGTCGCGCCAGCGGCCCCACCAGCGCGCGATCGAGCCTGCGATCGGCTCGACGATCAGGATTGGGTCGCCGCGCGATCCGCGATCGAGCAGCCGGTCGAGCAGCGCGGCGCGCGCTCGCTCGTCGAGCTCGTTCGCCGTGAACGCGGCAAGGATCCCGCAGCGGCCGGACGGCAGCGTCGCCGCCGCCGCGTCGCCGCGATGCACGGTCGCCCCTAATCCGAACGTGCGATACGTGTGCGCCGCTTCGGCGACCGCCCACGGATGCCGATCGACGCCGACGATGCGCGGAGCGCGTGCGCACGCCAGCGCCCACGCGGCGCCTGACGCTCCCGTGCCGCAGCCGAGATCGACGAGCGTCGAGAGATCGCCAGCCGCGCCCGCGATTTCGTGCACGATGTGCGCGACGAGCAGGAAATGGAGGGGGCCGTAGAACAGCGCGAACGCCGCGCGCTTGCCCGCGCCGGCGAGCGCCGCGCCCTCGGCGATCTTCCGCCGCCGTTCGACGTAGGTGGCCGACAGCGCGCGCAGCGCGCGCGAGAGTTCGGGGAACGTGAGCTCGGCGAGATGGCGCCGCTCGAGATCCGCGAGCCAGCGATCGTACGCGGCGGCGTCGATACGTTCCGGCATCGCGATGAGTATGCCTCACGCGCCGCCGCGCGCCGTCAGCTCTGCGAGATGTCGCTGCCCGAGATGCGCGAGCCGGCGATCGACCGCGCGATCGTCTCGACGCTCTGCCACCGCTGGCCGATTTCGTTGACGAGCCGCTCCGGGTCGAAGCCGACGATGAGCGCGCTCGCGATGCGCGCCGCTTCGACCGTGGACAACGGGCGGCTCTCGACGATGACGTGGCCGTTCGCGATCGCGTGGCAGATCGCGTCGGCGTCCTTCTCGGCCTCGACGAGCGTCCACGTCGTTCCGAGCTGCATCAACCGGTGGACGTCGCCATTGCCGACGACCGGCTTGCCGTGCTGCGCGGCCCAGCGCTCCGCGCGGCGGTTGAAATCCACCGCGCGCGTGTACATCGCGTTGCGCTCGATGACGTCGAACAGATCCGCGTGGCGTTCGAGCTCCCCGCGCAGGCAGGACGTGCTCGGGAAGTACGCGTGCGGCGCGATCACCAGCCCGCGGCGGCGCCGTTTCAGCCGCGCGAGATCGGCGAACGTCTCGACCTCGTCCGCGCCGTCGCTGAAATTGAGCAGCAGCACGTGGCGGCCTTCGATCGTCCGCTCGACCCCCGGCACCAGCACGATGCCGCGCTCGGCAGCGTGCGCTTCGAAGGGGCGGACGTCGAGCTGCTTCTCGTGCAGCGTGATGGCGAGCGCCTCGTAGCCGAGCGCCGCGGCGCGGTCGATCAGCTCGAACGTCGTATACGGAATGTCGTCGACCGGGTCGTCGCCCGTGTGGATATGGAGGTCGGCCTTCAGCATCGCGCCCGCTGTCACTTCACGATCCGGGCCCGGCCGACGGGCGCAGAATCAAGCACTTAGCGGCGTTGACGCCGTCCGGGCCGGAAAAAGTCTGCCAAAACGAGGTAGCGGCCGGGGTGGTCGCTGCCGGGGAAGCCGCAGGGCGCAGTTGACGGCCGGAGTACGATGCGTCGGCTTCGGCTTATGTCCTCCGCCGACTTCATCGTCCGGCTGCTCCTCGCGGCCGGCCTGGGCGCCGCAATCGGGCTCGAGCGCGAGATGCGCCAGAAGCCGGCCGGCCTGCGGACGAACATGCTGATCGCGGTCGGCTCGGCGCTGTTCAGCCTGGCGTCGATCGCCATGGTGCGGTATTCGGGAACCTCGGATCGCATCGCGGCGAACATCGTCACCGGCGTCGGCTTCCTCGGCGGCGGTGCGATCCTGCGCGGCGACAAGAGCGTCCACGGGATGACGACGGCGGCGACGATCTGGGTGAACGCGGCGATCGGGATGGCGGCCGGGATCGGGGAATTCCGCCTCGCGATCGCGGCGACGGGCATCACGCTGATCGTGCTGATCCTGCTGCCGCCGATCGAGCGCTATTTCGAGGAGCGCGCCGGCGTCGTCGACGTGCACAACCATCCGAACCGCTGAGCGCGTGCGTGACATGCCCTCGTCCGGGCGCCTCATGTGTCGTCTTGCCGCTGCGGTCGCGGCGGCGAGCCTCGCGGCGGCGCTGATCGCGTGCGGCCGGGCGCGATCCGCGCCGGGCGCCTCGAGCGCGCGCGAACGCGCGTACCGCGAGAGCAACATCGGCGTCGCGCGCCTCGAGCAGTTCGACTACCGCGAGGCGGCGGCGGCATTCCGGCGCGCCCTCGCCATCGATCCGTCGCTGTCGGTCGCGCATCTCAACCTCGCGATCGCGTTGTTCTACGACTCGCAGCTCGACGAAGCCGACCGCGAGGCGCGGCTCGCCGCCGACGCGATGCCGTCGGCGCCGCAGCCGCCGTACGTGCGCGGGCTCATCGCGCGTGCCGCCGGCCGCGACGACGATGCGGCGGCGGCGTTCGCGCGCGTCCTCGCGATCGATCCGGCAGACGTCGCCGCGCGCATCCAGCGTGGCCAACTGCTCATCGCTCAGCGGAATTACGCGGACGCGGCAGCGCTCTTCGAGCAGGCGCTCGCCGCCGAGCCGTTCAATGCAACGGCGGCGTACGGCGTCGCCATCGCGCTGACGCGCGCGGGCCGCGCCGATGAAGGCCGCGACGCACTGGCGCGCTTTCAGCGCTTGCGCGACAACCCGGCGAGCATCACGTACGACAACGTGTACATGGGGCAGGGCCGCTACGCCGAAGCGGTCTCGTCGACGGGGCTCGAGCCGGAGTTGATCGATCGAGCCGTTCCCGATGTCGCGTTCGTCGACGCCGGCGCCGCGGCCGGCGATCAGGCGATCCAGCCACTCGCGGATCCCGCGATCGCGTTCGGCGACGGGATCGATGTGACGGGCGGCGCGGCTGCCGCGTTCGCGCGCGCCGCGGCGTCGCTCGCGCGCAGCGTCACGCTCGCCGACGTGGATGGCGACGGCGCGCTCGACCTCATCGCGCCATCCGGCGGTGCCGTTGCGATCCTTCGCAACAAGGACGGCCGGTTCGACCGTGCGGCGCCAGAGACGCTTCGTCTCGACGGCACCACGCCAATCGCGGCGATCGCCGGCGACTACGACAACGACGGCCGATCGGATCTGTTCGTCCTCGGCTACCCCGCGAACCGCTTGTATCGCCAGGACGAGAGCGGCCGGTTCACCGACGCGACGCAGGCGGCCAGCCTCCCTGCCGCACATTCGCTGGCGCGCACCGCCGCCTTCGTCGACGTCGATCACGATGGCGATCTCGACATCGTCGTCGGCGGGCTGGCGAGCGTCTCGCAGACCCTCGCGCCTTCGGGTGCGCGAACGTTTCCGGACGCCTTCGTGCCCGGCTCGAATCAGCTGCTGCGCAACGACGGCAACGGCCGGTTCACCGATGTGACGCGCGACGCCGGCGTCGCGTCGACCGGCCACGCGGTCGCGATCGTGCCGACGGATTTCGACAACCACAGGGACATCGATCTGCTCGTCGTCGGCTATGGCGGCCGTCCGTCGCTGTTCAGCAACCTTCGCGACGGCGCGTTCCGCGACGTGGCATCCGAGGTCGGCCTTCCGGCGGCGGGACCGTACACGGCGGTCGCCGCCGGCGACGTCAACAAGGACGGCACGACGGATTTCTTCTTCGGCCGGCGCGGCGCGACGGGGCTGCTGGCGACGAGCGATGGATCGAATCGTTTCAGAGTTGCCGAAGCGCCGTCAGAGACGCGCGACGCGGTCGCCGCGCAGTTCGTCGACTACGACAACGACGGCCTTCTCGATCTGCTCGTGCTGACGACGCGAGGCGCGCGGCTGTGGCGCAACGTCGGCCAGTCGTGGGTGGACGTCAGCGCGCGCGCGCTGCCGGCGGCTGGCGGCGATCCGCCGGTGTCGATGGCGCTCGGCGATCTCGATGGCGACGGCGACGTCGACGCCGTCATGCGCCTCGCATCCGGCCAAATCCGTGTCTGGCGGAACGATGGCGGCATCGCGCGCCGATCGCTGCGCGTCGAGCTGAAGGCGCGCGTCAGCAACCGCAGCGCGATCGGATCGAAAGTGGAGCTGCGCGCGGGCAGCCTGCGACACAAGGTCGAGACATCGTCCGCGACGCCGGCGGTCGCGCCGTCCGGCATCGTGTTCGGCCTCGGCGCACGCGAACGCGCGGACGTCGTCCGCGTCCTGTGGCCGGCGGGCATCGTGCAGGCCGAAGTCGAGCTGCCTGCGCCGACGGGCGGATCGACGAGCGCCGTGATGCCGATCACGGAGCTGAACCGCAAGCCCTCGTCGTGCCCCTATCTGTTCTTCTGGAACGGATCGCGATTCGAGTTCCTCACCGACTTCATGGGGGGCGGCGAGATGGGATCGTGGAGCGCCGCCGGCGTCCAGGACGCGCCGGATTCCGACGAGTACGTGCGGATCGGACGCGATCGTCTGCAGCGGCGCGACGGCCGTTACGAGCTGCGCGTCACGAACGAGCTCGAGGAAGCGTTGTTCGTCGACCGGCTGCAGCTCGTCGCCGTCTCGCATCCGGCGGACGTGGACGTCTACCCGAACGAAGGCCTGCGATCGGAAGCGGCGCGGCGGCCGTTCGCGCTCTACACGACGCGCGCCGCGCGACCGCCGCGTCAGGCGATCGACGAGAACGGGCGCGACGTCCTCGACCGGATCGCGCGGATCGATCGGCGCTATGTCGACGGCTTCGCGCTGGAAAATGTTCAGGGCTACGCACGTCCGCACAGCGTGACGCTGCGCGTTGACGCCGAGGGCGCGAAGCGCGTGCTGCTGCTGTTGACCGGCTGGACCGACTACGCCTTCTCGAGCGACAACGTCGCCGCGCATCAGGCCGGCCTGTCGTCGGAGCCGCCGGCGCTGCAGGTTCAGGACGAACGCGGCGTCTGGCAGACCGTCGTGCCCGAGATCGGTCTGCCCGTCGGGCGGCCTCAGACGATTGCACTGGATCTCACGGCCGTCCTGCCGGCGCGCCGGCGCGTCGTCGATCTGCGCATCGTGACGACGCTCCGCGTCTACTGGGATCAGATTCTCGTCGACACGTCCGACCCGGCGCCGTTCACGATCGCGCGCGTCGATCCGCGCGAGGCCACGCTCCGCACGCGAGGGTTCTCCGCCGCCGTCTCACCCGATGGCCGCGAGCCGTTCGCATTCGACTACGACCGGGTCTCGCCCGACGCGCCGTGGAAAACGATGCCCGGCCGCTACACGAGGTTCGGCGACGTGCTGCCGCTCGTGTCGGCATCCGACGATCGCTTCGTCGTGTCGGCCCCCGGCGACGAGATCGCCGTCTCGTTCGACGCGGCCGCGCTGCCGGCGCTTCCCGCGGGCTGGACGCGCACCTTCCTCCTCTATGCCGACGGGTTCAGCAAGGAGATGAACCTGCATTCGTCGAGCCCCGATCGCCTCGGGCCGCTGCCGTTCCACGGCATGACGCGGTATCCGTACGCGCCGCCGGAGCACTATCCGACGACCCCCGAGCACCAGCGGTATCGCGCCGCGTACAACACGCGCATCGTGGGCGGACCGATTCCGCCGCTCGCGCGATAAGGCGGCGGCCATTTCCCCACGGCGGGTGTCTAACGGATCCAGGCCGCCCTGCGGCTCGAAACGAGGAACCCGTGAGCCTGTGGCAGGATGTCCGCCTGGCGGTCCGTTTCCTCGTCAAGGACAAGTGGTTCACCGCCGTCGCGGCGCTCGCGCTGGCGCTCGGGATCGGGGTGAATACGACGGTCTTCACCTTCGCCAACGCCGTCGTCCTGCGCGGCCTGCCGTTCGCCGATCCCGGCTCGATTATTTCGATCACGATGACCGACGCGCGCGGGCGGTTTCTCGGGGTGTCGCGCCTCGACTTCCTCGACTGGCAGAGCGCCGCGCGTTCCTTCTCGCGCCTCGGCGTGTTGACGGGAGCATCGCTCAACGTCAGCGAGCAGGGACGTCCCGCCGAGCAGTACAACGGCACGTACGGCTCGGCGACGCTCTTCGAGCTGATCGGCCAGCGGCCGCAGATCGGCCGCGACTTCGCCGCGGCCGACGATGCGCCGGGCGGCGAGCCGGTGGTCATCATCAGCGACAGCGTCTGGAAGAGCCGTTACGCCGCCGACCCCGCCGTGCTGGGGCGCGCGATCAAGGTGAACGACCGCGTTTGCACAATCGTCGGCGTGATGCCGCCGGAGATGAAGTTTCCGTTCAACAACGACATGTGGCTGCCGTTCGGGCTGCTGCCGCCGCCGTTCGTGCAGGCGAAGCGCAGCGTGCGCAACCTGCAGGTGATCGGCCGCCTGGCGCCCGGCGTCACGCTGCCGCAGGCGCGCAGCGAGATCGACACGATCGTCGCGAGGCTCGCGCAGGATCACCAGGACACGAACAAGGACATCCGCGCGTCGGTGGTGACCTATAACGATCGCGTCGCCGGCCCGCAGATCAAGCTCGCGGTCGCGCTGCCGCTCGGCCTCGGCGGCGCGTTCGCCGTCGCGAGGCTGCTGCAATCTATCATCGTCAAGACCGACGGCCGCGACTCGGCGACGATCGCCGCGATCACGCTCGTGATGATCGCCGTCTCGCTCGCGGCCTGCGTCTGGCCGGCGCGGCGCGCGATGCGCCTCGATCCCGTCAGCGCGCTGCGTTACGAGTGAGCGGCGGCCACCGATGGAATTCAGAAACTTCGTTCAGCTGATCGCGATCGGGCTGCAGGCGCGCATCCCGATGCACATGACCGGCTTTCCCGGCGTCGGGAAGACCGAGTTCACCAAGAGCCTCGAGGCGGGATTCGCGCGCGCGGGCATCACGTGCAAGGTGATCGTGCTGGTGGGATCGATCCGCGAGCCGCAGGACTTCGGCGGCTTTCCCGTCTCCACGCCGGACGGCGTGCGGCTGCTGCCGATGGCGTGGGCGCGCGATGCGCAGCGCCTGGCCGCGGACGGCGCCATGGTCGTCGTCTTTCTCGACGAGCTCACGACGGTGCCGCCGACGACGCAGGCGGCGATGCTGCGGCTGCTGACGGAGAACGTCTGCGGCGAGCTCGCGCTGCCGCATTACGAGCCGGGGAAAGGCGGCGTCGTCTATCTGTGCGCGAGCAACGCGGTCGAATGGGCCGCGGGCGGCCAGGAGATCCAGCCGCCGATGGCGAACCGGCTGTGGCACGGCGAGTTCCCGATGGACCACGAGACGTGGTGCGATTTGATGGTGAGCGATTTTCCGGCGCCGAGCGATCTGCCGGTGCTGCCCGCGGACTATCTGCACAAGCACCACTACCGCCAGCGCGCGACGATTGCCGCCTACGTCAGATCCGCCGGGCGCGACGCCTGGATGGCGCCGCCCGACGACCCGGCGCGGCGGAGCGGTCCGTGGCCGTCGGGGCGCACGTGGTATCTGGCGTCGCGGCTCCTCGCCGCGATCGAAGCGGTGTCGCCCGGCAACCGCGAGCTGCAGGGCGCGGCGCTCGCGGGCCTCGTCGGCGATCAGGCGCTGCCGTTCCTCGAGTACCGTGAGATGTTGAACCTGCCGGACCCCGAGGACATCCTGAAAGATCCGCGCAGGTTCGTGCTGCCCGACCGCGTCGATCGCGCGTACGCGATCTGCTACTCGCTCGCCGGCGCCGTTCTCAACAACCGGACGCCGCAGCGATGGGAGGCCGCGATGGTCGCGCTCGGCGTCGCGGCGAGGAACAACACCGACATCCCGACCGCCGCCGCGCGGACCTTGTGCGACAAACGCAACCGGCCCGAGGGCGTGCTGAAGCTGCCGGAGGAGTGCCGGCCGTTCTACGAGCTGATGCAGATGGCCAAGCTCGTTCCGCGGGACTGACATGAGGATCGTGCTCGCCGATCTGATTCACCGCGCCGATCGAAAATCCGACGGCTACTCCCGCCTCCTCCAGGCCGCACGCGTGCGCGCCGCGCATCAGCGCAGCTACTTCGCGCCCGCGCTCTTCAACCTCGTTCCCGTGGAGACGACGCTCATCGGCAGCATGGCGGTGGACGTGCACTGGCGGCTGTACTACAACGACGCCTGGCTCAACGCGCATTCCGTCGAGGAGAACGCCACGCTGCTCATTCACGAGGTCAGCCATCTGCTGCGCGATCACGACGCGCGCCGGAGAGCCGCCGGCTTCAACGACCACCGGCGCTGGAACACCGCCGGAGACTGCGAGATCAACGACGACCTCCATGCGGAAGGGCTGCCGCTGCCCGGGAATCCGCCGCTGCCAGCGGCGTTCGGGCTGGCCAACGGCGGAAACGCGGAGCGCTACTACGCGGAGCTGCCCGCGTCGCCGCGATCGTTTCGGCGTCAGGCGACAGACGACGTGCGGAAGCCGTGGCAGGACTGCGGGTCGGGTGCGCACGGCCAGCGGCGATCCTGGGAGGTGCCGGCCGACAGCGGACAGGACGGCGGCGTTCCGAGCGTCGATCGATTGAAGGCGGAGCTCGTGCAGCGCGAAGTCGCGCGGTGCATCGAAGAGATGTCGCGCTACGGCGGCGACGTGCCGCTCGGATGGCGGCGATGGGCGCGCGCGACGCTCGCGCCGAAGATCGACTACATGGCGACGCTGCGCCACGCCGTGCGCCGCGCGCTGCGCGACAGCACCATCGGCCGCTACGACCGCACGTACCGGCGGCCGCATCGCCGGCAGGCGTGCTACGGCGAGTTCATCATGCCGAGCTTCCATCAGCCGCGCCCGAGGCCCGGCTTTCTGATCGACACCTCCGCGTCGATGGGCGAGTCGCAGATGGCGAGAGCCGTCTCGGAGCTCGGCGCGTTGACGCGGCAGCTCGGGTACGGCGCGGACGTCGTCGTCGCGTGCTGCGATGCCGCGGTGCACGACGTGAGGCGCGCGTTCAGGGGCGCGCCGATAGAGCTCGTCGGCGGCGGCGGCACGGATCTTCGCGTCGGCCTGCGTGCGTTCGTCGAGAAGAAGGGCGCGGCGATCGATGTCCTCTTCGTCGTCAGCGATTGCCGCACGCCGTGGCCGGACGACGCGCCGCCGTTTCCCGTCGTCGTCATCCGAGTGGGCGACGGCGCGCCGCCGCCGTGGGGACGTCGCGGCGCGAACACCGTCATCACGATCGAAGACGCGGACGTCGTCTCTGCTGGGAACGAGATGCCGCGACGAGGGAGATGAGATGGCGGGCTGGACGCTGCCCGAGATGAGCCCGTGGAAGCGGCGCCCGCTCACGATTCCGCCGACCTCGCTGCGCGCGTGGATCGGCCTCGCGATCTGGCAGTGCTGGATGGGCACGCTCGTCTACGCCGCGTTCGGGCTCGGCGCCGAGCTGATCGCGACCGCTCCACAGAGCATCGTCACCGCCTTCGATTTCACCAACTGCTATGCGGCGCCGCCGGTCGTCCAGCCGTGCGAACGCGTCGCCTATCGCACGGGCGCGCTCAACGTGGCGTTCAACGCGTGGTGCGGCGTGCTGCTCATCGCCGTCGCGGTCTGGCTGCTGTGGGAGTTGTGGAGTGCGGCGGCGCCGAAGCCGATCACCGACGACTTCCTGAAGCTGCTCGACGATTCCTTCGGGCGCGACTGGCGCTCGCCGCGCACGTGGCCGTGGGCGCGGATGCTCTGGGCCTACGGCTTCACGCTCGTCGGCGCGGTCTGCATCGGCCCGCTGATCTCGGCGGCGGTCTCGTCGTCGCGGTTCACGAGGCCGCCGGCCGCTCGTGTCGAAACGTCTCAGCGCTTCAGGCCGAGCCCCTGACCGCGGATCAGCGGCGCTTGTGGACGTCCACGTGCGCGCTTCGCATACGGTGGACGACCCTTCAGCGACCGCTTGCCTGACGCGGTCAGGCAACCGTAGCCGGGATAGAGTGTGAGTATGGCCACTGCGACGAAACGACGTCAGTCTGTTGCGAAAAAGGCAGCAACCCGAGCGCCTTCAGCCGAAGTGCTGCCGCCACCGGCTCCGGCGCACGCGCGTCCGGGGCGGAACGAGCCTTGTCACTGCGGTTCCGGACGCAAATACAAACATTGCTGTTTGGGAGAAGACGAGCGACTGGCCGCTGCGGCACGGGCCAAAGCCTCATCGGAAGCGCTCACTGCGTCGCCTGAGACAGCGGCTTCGCCGCCGCCGCGAGCCCCGAAGCACCAGACGCACCAACCGTGGAAGGCGATGCCGTCTCGAGGCTTCGTGCCGCGCCCGCGGACGCCGCGCAAGGTCGGCGGTAGCTGAACGGATACTTGCCGTGCAGAAACTTCGATGGGGCGTGCTCGGCGTCGCCCGGATCGCGACCACGAAGGTGATTCCCGCGATGCAGCGCGGATCGCTGACCGAAGTTGTGGCGATCGCGTCACGCGATCGGCGGAAAGCTGACGCCGCCGCGGAGACGCTTGGCATTCAGCGAGCGTTCGGCTCGTACGACGCGCTGATTGCGGATTCCGACGTTGAAGCCGTGTACATCCCGCTGCCGAATCATCTCCACGTCCCATGGACGACGCGCGCGGCGGAAGCCGGGAAGCACGTGCTGTGTGAAAAGCCGATCGCGCTGAGCGCGTCGGAGGCGCGAACGCTGCTCGCCGTGCGGGACCGCACCGGCCGGACGATTCAGGAAGCGTTCATGGTCCGCACGCACCCGCAGTGGCTGAAGGCCCAGGAGATCGTGCGCAGCGGGCGCATCGGCGAGCTGCGCGCCATGACCGGCTTCTTCAGCTACTACAATGCGGATCCGACGAACATCCGCAACATCGTCGGCTACGGCGGCGGCGCGTTGATGGACATCGGCTGTTATTTCGTCGCGACGGCGCGGATGATGTTCGAGCGCGAACCGGTTCGCGTCACCGCGGCCGTCGAGCGCGATCCGGTGCTGCAGACGGATCGCCTGACCTCGGTGATCCTCGACTTCGGATCAGGACACGCGATCGGCACGTGCAGCACGCAGCTCGTGCCGTATCAACGCATGAACATCGTCGGCACCCGAGGCCGAATCGAGCTCGAGATTCCTTTCAATGCCCCGCCCGATCGTCCCAGCGCGATGCTCGTGGACGATGGATCGGATTTGTTCGGCGCGGGGATCGAGCGCCTCACCTTCGCGGCAATCGATCAGTACACCGTGCAGGGCGATCGGTTCGCGCGAACGGTGCGCGAACGCATCGCGCCGTCGGCGCCGCTCGAGGACGCTGTCGCGAACATGACCGCGATCGAGGCGCTGTTTCGATCCGTGGAGACGCGCCGTTGGGAGGGCCTCGCCTCGTGAGTACTGTCCTCGTGACGGGCGGCAGCGGCTTCGTCGGCAGCCACGTCGTCCTCGAGCTCCTGAACGCAGGCCACAGCGTCCGCACGACCGTGCGCTCCAGGAAGAAAGAGACGAGCGGCCGCACGCTGCGGGTCCTCCGCGCCACCCGGGACGCGAAGGTGAAGCGCGTCGTGATGACCTCCTCTTGCGCGGCGGTCTCCTACGGCTATCCGCCGCGCGCCGAGCCATTCGACGAAACGAATTGGTCGAACCCGGATCGTGGAGACATGAGCGCGTACGTGAAGTCGACGCTGATCGCCGAGCGCGCCCCGTGGGATTTCATCAAGACAGACGCGCCGCGCTCGAGTTCGCGGTCATCAACCCCGCCGGCATCCTCGGTCCCGTCCTCGGGACGGACGCGTCTTCGTCGACGCAGGTGGACGAGCGCGAAAGCGCAACGCCTGCTCGACTGGAAGCCGCGCCCGCGCGGGGACGCGATCGTGGCGACGGCGGAGAGTTTGATGAAATTCGGAATCGTGAGGCGCGCTTGAACCTGTTTGCGCTCACCGATCCGTTGTAATCCAGCTAACGTTCCAGCCCGTGATTTGGCGGAGGGAGAGGGATTCGAACCCCCGGTACCCTTCCGGGTACAGTGGTTTTCAAGACCACCGCCATCGACCACTCGGCCATCCCTCCGCACCGAACACACTAACATTTCGTTCAGGGCAGCGCATTGTGCATACGGATCATGGAGACCTGCTGACTTGATGCGACAACCGCATCACGAAGCGGCCACAAAATCGGCACAATCCGTAGGTCGACGCCGCGCTGGCGCAACTCGGCAACCAGGTCATCGAAGACTTCAACGCGACTGGGCAGGACTGGCACGCGGCTGATGAAGTAACCGGCGCACGCATCGATGCACTCGAACGGCTCGAGCGGCAGGTGATAACAGTAAAGGCGGCGTGAACGCACTTGGTCCAACCACTTCGATTCGATAGCGACCACGGCGTCGCTCGACCCAAGGAATCGCTCGACGTCCGCCGGGTCCGGCGTAGTAAGTCACACGAGGGCATCGCCGAGGGACCAGGTAGTTGCGCAGGCGAGCGGCGTCGATGGCCCACACGGCCGGGCCACGAGCGGCTTCGGAGAAGCGCGGCGCGAACTGCTCGATGCCTGGCGTCTCGCTCACGTGAAACAACATTGGACGTTCTCAGCGCATGATCACGCGCTCGAGGCGCGTCGATCCCACGTCGCGCTCGGCGTAGAAGAGCTCCGAGTTCTCCTGCGGGCCGACGATCTCCTGCGTCGACGCGAACAGCGTGTCGGCGCCCGCGGTGAACGCCCTCGGGACCGGCAGCAGGTTGATGTAGAACTTGCCCTGCCAGTTCGGGTTCGCGAGCCGCGTATAGACGCAGCGCCCGCGAAGCTGCGCCGCGGGATCCCACCAGTATTTCGCGGCCCGCCGCGGGCGCTCGGGGCACGCCTCGACGCTTCCCAGCGTGATGTCGCTCCCGACCGGCCCTTGATCGCGGCGCGGGAGCACCTCGCGCCAACGGTCCGAGAAGTAGTCGAGGACCATCGCCACACGAAAATTCCGCCGCCACGGCTCGTCGAGCACGAACGCGCAGATTGACGTCTGGAGCTCCGGCGCCGCCGGGCCGAGCCGCGCGTAGATCTCGCGATCGCGCCGGCAGAACACCTCGACGTTCGTGCCGCCGGGGCTTGACGTGAGCAGTCGTCTGATCGCGCGCGTCTGCTGCGCCAGCGAAAGCCGATTGAAGCTTTCAGCGAACCGGTACCCTTTCTCGCGCATCACGTCGTACGGGTTTTCCGCGAGCAGCCGCCCATCCTGACGCGCGTTGTACAGCGTGCGGAAGCCGACGTAGATTCCGCATCCCATTGCCGCGACGACGACGGCGGCGGCGGCGAGCGCGGCGGCGCGCGTCGCTTCACGATGCGTCGCCGGACGGAGACGGCCGCCGAAGATCAATCCCGCCGCGCACGCGCCGAACCAGGCAACGCAGACAGCGTACATCGCGCCGAGAAACCCGACCAGATAGCCCGGCGACACGACGAGCGGCGGCAGCAGCGATACGACGATCAGCGCCAGCACCGGCAGCAGCACGCCCCATACCCAGCGGAAGCGCGAGAACGCGCCGACGACCGCAAGCATCACGACGCCTGCCAGCGTGACGCGGTACATCACGCGCTGCGCCAATCGAACCGGATACATCACGTCGTACGGGAACACGTCGCTGACGCCTGGGTCGGTCAGGTACCGGTGCGCGAGGCCGATCTTCGCGACGACGTTGCGCGCCAGCACCATGGGATCTTCGGCGATGTGCCGGCGGTATTCGGACGCGAGCGCCGGCTGGATCGTCTTCCTCCAGCCGGGATACGCCATGCTGAAGAAGCGATCCGAAAACGTCATGTAGTTCACCTGGTACACATCGTCGTCCCACGCAACGTTGAACGGATTCGGCGCATAGCCCGTGCTCAGATAGAGCGGCTGTCCGCTGCCGTGATTCGGTATGTAATCGGTGGAGAACGGCAGTCTGTAATATGCAGAAAGACTCGCGGCGACGATCGCGGTGAACAGCAAGGCAGCGGGGAGGCTGAGCGCGAGCGCGAAGGCCTTCCTCGCGTCCGAGGCCGCCGCGGCGGCGCGGCTTCCCGATCGCTCGAGCCGCCGCGCGACGGCGGATGCCGCGAACCAGACGATGAAGGCCGCGTCGAGCAGAAGTTTCTGCGTGACGAGGCCCTGCCGGGTGAGGTTCAGCCACGCCACGAAAAGCGTCGTGGTCACGATGAAGATGGCGGTGCCGCGGCGCCACTCGCCGAAGACGAGCACGAGCGCGTAGACGCCGAGGATCGCGAACGCGATCGCTTCGACGACCCGTGGATCGGCGCTCAAATGGCCGCTCACGTCCACGGTGACTATAACCAGAGGGATGTACGCCAGCACCGCCACGGCGAACGGCACCGTGACGAGCACCAGCGTCGCGCCGAACACGAGCATCGCGAGATAGGCGAAGAAGGGCAGTTGATCGTTGTTGAGCTCGTAGCCTTTCAGGATGCCGAGCGCGTCGAACGCGGCTCGCATCGCGCTCAACGACAGCAGCATCCCGACGTCGGTGTAGACGGCCTTGAAGTACGGCTCCAGCTTGGCGGGATCGATCGTTCCCGGCGGCCGCAGATCCGCCATGTCGCCGCGGTAGTAATAGAACGGATGCCCGGCGTTAATCGTTCGATAGGAAACGTCCATTGCCGGATTGACCGCCGACCACGACTTCACGCCGGCAGCGTCCGCCCAGGTCAACGCGCCCGCAAACAGGAGGAACAGCGCGACGCGCACGCGCCGCGAGCACGGATGTGCCGCCCGCCTCGAGATTCTGAGAAAAGTCCTGGAAACGCGCGGCGCGCCCGCGGTCGAAAGCGGCAGCATGAGCTGATGTCCCGCGCGAAATCTTACCGTGTTCTCCGGAGCCCAGGTCCGGCGCGAGGATTGGGTGTAGACTGTCAACCAACAGGTTGAGGATGTGATGCTCGACGTGACCGTCAGCCGCGCGGTTGCAGCGGCGCCCGAGCGCGTGCGCGCCGTCATGTTCGACCCGCTGCAGGATCCACGGTGGATGGCCGCAGTGAAGAGCGTCGAGCCGCTCGGCCCGAGCGCGGGCGGCGCCGCGCGGGTTCGCCGCACCGGTCGATTTCTCGGCCGGACGATTCGATGGACGACGGAGCTGATGTCCGCTCAGCCCCATGAGGTCGAGCTGCGGATCGTTGATGGCCCGATGCGCGGCACCGTCACGTATCGCGTCGACGCGCGCGACGCCGGCTCGCTCGTGACAATCCGCAACACGGGCGAAGCGCCAGGCCTCGCGCCGCGGTGGCTGCTCGCCATCGCGATGCGCCGAGCGCTGGACGCGGATCTGCGGCGGCTGCAGCGCCTCGTGGAGAACCGCGCGTGAGCGCGGTTGCTCCAGGCCTGGACCGCGCCTTCGCCGCCCTCGCGCACCCTGTGCGCCGGCGCATCCTCGAGTCGACGACGCGGCGCGGCCGTGGCGTGACGGAGCTCACGCGCGAGTTCGACATCTCGCTCGCCGCCGTCTCCAAGCACGTGCGCGTGCTCGAGCGTGCGGGTCTGGTGTCGCGCGAGATCGTCGGCCGGGATCACATCATCCGCGCGCAGCTCGACGAGCTGCGCGCGGCGCGGAAATGGATCGAGCAGCAGACGGCGTTCTGGGAGCGGGCGATGAGACGGCTGAAAGCGGATCTCGAGCGGATGCGATGACGTCCGCCTCACCGCGCGTCGAGGTGTCGATCGTGATCCGGGCGCGGCGCGAGACGGTCTTCGAGGCGTGGCTGACGCCCGAGCGCATGGCGCGCTTTCTCTGTGCGGGCGGCACGCGCGTCGCGGCGCTAGAGGTCGATCCGCGCGAAGGCGGCAGCTTCCGCATCGTGATGGCCGGCGATAGCCACGAGCACGAGCACCGCGGCCGGTTCGTCGAAATCCATTCGCCCGCGCGCCTGCGCTTCACGTGGGCGTCCGAAGCCACCGGCGGCCGCGAGACGGACGTCACGGTCACGTTCGACGAGGTGCCCGAGGGCACGCGCGTCACGCTCGTTCACATCGGCCTGCGCGACTCGCCGGCCGCCGACCGTCATCGATCCGGCTGGCAGAGCATCCTCGACAAGCTCGCCGCGCTCGTCGGCGAATCTGCGCCCGCCGCGTAAAAACCTGAGAGCCGTGACGCGTCAGATCGCCTGGAGCAGCGCGATGTCGGCCGCGCGGCGCCCGCCGCGCCGCATCGCGCGGCGATCCGCCCGCGCCGCATCGCGGCGGTCCACCGGCGGCAGCTCCAGCGTCACGTAGTTGAGGAGCACGAGCGGCAGCCGCTCCGCCGTCTCGTAGAACGCGCCCGCCGACTGCGCTTCGCGCGCCAGGAACAGATCGGTCTTTCCCTCGTAGACCACGCTCCGAATCAGCCGCGCGCGCGCGAGATAAACCAGGTGCAGGCCGTTGAATGGTCCCAGCCGCAGGTTCGTGACCACGAGATCGTACGCGCCGTCGGAGAGCGCGCGGCGCGCCCCGGGGAAGTCGGCGCATGCCTGCACCGTGGCGCCGGTCGCCATGATCGCAGCGAACGCCTGGCGCCGCTGGGCGTTCGGTTCGACCAGGAGAATTCGTTGAAGCATTAGGCCGGATAGCTCACTACGCAACCGTTATGCCTGATGGGTTCGATTGAGCGCCCTGCCAACCTCGCGTCTCCGATCTTGACACACGATGGCTCAAATGGGAGCGCCGAAAGGTTCTGGCCATGATTGTCACCGCCTTGCCTCGTCTGCCTCACATGACGCTTGACGGCCCGCTGCCCCTCGCGGCCGCGCATCTCCCGGCAGCCGAGCGCCGGATTCTCGCGCGCCACCACGCGAACGCGCTCCTGGTCGGCGCCGTCCCGTCGACGGAAGCCGTCCTGCTCGCGCTCGAGCCGTTATTGCTGGATCCATTGGCGTTATGGCACCCGGGGGAGCCGCTCAGGCTGCCTGAGCGCGGGGGCACGCTCGTGCTGCGCAACGTCGGACGGCTGCCGCCGGCCGACCAGAACGCGCTCGCCGACTGGTTCAACCGCGACCCGTATCAGACGCAGGTGATCTCCACGTCGCCGAGTCCGATCTTCCCGCTCGTCGAGCGCGGCCGCTTCTGCGAGCCGCTCTACTATCGGCTCAACACTGTTTACCTCGAGCTGAAGGACGGGTAGGCCCCGGCACGAGCGCGTCGCCGCTGCACGCGGGCGACTTCGCGGAAGGCGACATTGTTCCCGCGACTGGCGCTTCGAGCGGCATTTTCGAGCGCTCGATCGCGCCGCGTGTCGCACGCCGTCGGCTGCTGCGCCGGAGACAGAAGTCTCGCCGCAGGCGGACTTCTTTGCCGTTCCACTCCGTTTTTCACTAAAGATTTGAAGATCCGCTCGGCGCACGAATTGCGGGCTCGCGCGGCATGGGGACCTCGGCGCGACTCTGGGCACGCTCGCTCGCGACGACGACGCTGCCAGGTTCCGAGACGCGCGGGTTCTCGGCGCTGGCGTTGTTCGCCGCGGTGCAGCTCGCCGACGGCGCGCTCACGCTGGCCGGCGTCGCGCGCTTCGGGCCCGCCGCGGAATCGAACCCGCTGCTGTTCGTCTCGATGATGACGCTCGGCGCCGGCACGGCGCTGTCGATCGCCAAGCTCCTCGCAATTCTGCTCGCTACGGTGCTCCACGCCGCGCGCCTCCACACGGCGCTCGCCCTGCTCACGATCTTCTACGTGTTCGCAGCGGTGCTCCCGTGGACGTGGCTGCTGTGGGGCCTGAACTGACAACCTGGTTCGAACCAGGTTGAAACCAGGTTGAAAAATCAGGGTGCGCCGGGGGTGCGCGTCGGCGGCACAAGCAGGTCTGAGTCTTGCCTTACGTTCCGGTGCCGGCCGCTCCAGAGCCGCCGGCCTGACGGCGAGGCCGCATCCAGCCGGCCGCTCAGGGTCGCCAACTCGTTGAGCCAGCAGGGCCAACGGCGTTCGGCGGCCGACCCTGGAAGCGGCCATGACAAACCCGGTCGGGAAGACCGATTACAGAGTTCGCCGGACGCCTGACAAGCCTGCACCCGCCCCCGCGGACGCCGGCACCGCGGCGATCGTCGATTTCCTGCAGCTGCTCGGCCGTGCAGCGCGCCAGTTCCACACATACCCGGCCACCAGCCCGATGTGCACCGACGCGATCGACGCGTGCCATCGCGCGTTCTTGAACCTGGACGTCGACGGTCCCTTCACCTTCCGCGTGGCGCCGCGCGCGATCATCGTCGGCGACGAGATCGTCGGCGGCGACACGATCATCGAGCAGGAGGTCGCGCGCCCGCTGCACCGCGTGCGCGTCGCGTCGGTCGAAGTCGAGCGCGGCGTGTCGATTCGCGACTGGTCCCGCTTCTGCACGACGCTCTCCGCCGCCGCGCGCGCGTCCAAGGCGACGTCGAGCTTCGCCGAGCTGCTGCTCGACGCGGGCGTCGCGGCGATCCTGCCGCGCGAGACGCCGCGCCCCGAAGTGCTCGACGTCGGCGCGCCCGCGGAGGCCGTGCGGTCGCTCGTCGATCGCGAGCGCGTGCGGCAGGCGTCGGCTGTCGCCGGCGGTCCGGCGCAGCATCTCTACCCGCCCGACAAGGGATGGGTTCGCGTCGATCCGTCCGCCGCCGCCGACGATTCGATCTCGCTGACCGATCTCACCGTCATCGTCAACGAGCCGGCGGAGCTCGCGGCGATGCTCGCGCGGCTCATCGACGGCGACGGCGCCGCGCGCGGCGCCGCGCTGCAGCAGCGCTACGACGACGTGGTGATGCTGATCAGCGCCGTCGATCCGCGGCTGGCGCGCGTGCTCTTCTCGAAGCTCGCGCGCGCGGTGCTGAAGCTCGATGCCGACACGCGCCGCACGCTGCTGCGCGGCGCGGTGCTCCCGAGCCTGCTCGACGGGCGTCTGGCGGGCGAGGCGGTGCTCGGCGAGTTCCCGGACGTCGATCTCGCCGACGCGTTGTGCCTGCTGCTCGACCTCGAAGCGGCCGCGCCGCAGCTGCTCGCAATCGCTCTGGATCGGCTGAAGCTCGCGCCCGAGCGCCGCACGTCGCTGACGCCGCTCATCGAGGCGAAGCTCGACGAGCGCGCGATGCGCGAGGGCAGCGCCGATCGGCCCTCCACGAGCTTCGACGATCAGGCGCGCGCGCTCACGCGGCTCGATCCCGGCGCTGCCACGAACGTCGCGGAGTTCGCGGCGTACGATCTGTCGATCACCGATCAGACGGCGGCGGCGCTCGCGACGATGCGCGACGCGGCCACCAACGTCGACGGCGCCGACGCGCAGATCGCGTGCGCGGCCGGCCTCGCGCGCATCGAGCCGAACCCGGCTGTCGTCACCGGCGTCCTCACGCGCGCGCTGCCGGCGATCCGCACGCTCATCCGCGATCGCCGCTGGAAGGACGTGACGCGGTGGGTCGCGCGCATCGCCGAGATCGAAACGCACGTCGAGGAGCTGCGTCCCGACGTCGCAGGCGCCATCCGCGAGACGGTCGCCAAGCTCTGCGACCGCGCGCTCGTCCTGGATCTCGCGCAGCTGTGCGGCAGCGAGGCGACGCAGCGCTTCGCGGCGTCGATCGTGGAAGGGCTCGGCCCGTCGCTCGTTCCCGAGTGGCTCGCCGCGCTCGACGACGCGGCCGATCGCGCGCGCGCCCGCGCGTTAGCCGGCGCGATGTGCCACTCGGCGCGCCGCGTCGCGCCCGCGATCGCGCGCCGCCTGCCGTCGCTCGGCGCCGACGCGTCGCGCAGCGCCGTCGCCGTCCTCGGCTTCGCCGGCGCCGGCTACGAGCAGGCGATCGTCGATCGCGTGACGGCGGCCGACGAGCGCACGAGCCGCGAAGCCTTGCGCGCGCTCGCGCGATCGGGCACCACGAAAGCCGCGGCGCTCATCGTCGTTCAACTCGAGCAGGGCCACGCGTCGGTCCATCCGGCGGCGGAGGAAGCGCTCTGGCGGCTGCCGGCGTCTGTAGCGCTCGCCAAAACGCGCGAGCTGCTCGGACGGCGGGAGTTCGTCACGCGCCATCCACAATCGGCGTCGCGCCTCATGGAGCGCGCGGCGCAAAGCGGCGACGGCGGGTTCAATCCGGTGCTCGAGAGCCTGACGTCGCTGCGGTTTCATTTCTGGAGTCCGGCGCTCGCGCGCGTTGGGGCCAAGGCACGAGAGCTGCTTCAATGACCACCCGGGAGACTGCCACCGATCCGGATCGCATCCTCAAGTCGTTCGCCGCGCTCGTGACGCTGACGGGCATCTATCCGGCCGGCCATCCGCTCGTCGCCGAAAAGCTGCGCGAAGTGGACGAAGCGGTGCAGCTGCAGCTGAAGAACGGCGACGCGGCGCGCATCGACGTCATCCGCGGCGTCGTGCACCTGAACGGCATCGTCTGCGAAGGGCGAGGCGACACGTACGGGCTCCCGGTGGACAGCCTGCACTTCGAGACGGGCGTCACCGCGACGGAGATCGCGTCGGTCGCATCGTTTCTCAGCCGGACGAAGCTCGGGCCCGGCGGCGAACCGGTGCAGCAGCAGCTCTCGCGCAACGGCGTGCATCACGTTTCGCTCGGCCGGCTCGTGCCGCTCGACACGCGCTGGCGCGCGCGGCAGTGGCCCGATCGCCCGGAGCACGCGCTCGATCCCGACTACGAGGAATCGCTCTCGCTGGCGCAGCAGGCCTTCGATCGCCTCTCCGACGATCGCACGCTCGACATCCGCGCGGTCGGCGATCTCGTGCGGCTGCTGATGTTCCGCGTCGTCGCGAGCAACGCGGCGCTCGCGCAGATTCTCACGGTGAAGCAGTACGAGAACCTCACCTACATCCACTCGGTGAACGTCGCGGTGCTCAGCCTGCTGATCGGCCGTCAGCTCGGGCTCGACGAGGAGACGCTGCCGGTGCTCGTGGAGGCGGCGGTGCTGCACGACGTCGGCAAGACGCGCATCCCGCTCGAGCTCGTGAAGAAGCCGGGCGCGCTCGACAAACGCGAGCGCAAGATGATGGAGGCGCATCCGGTGCTCGGCGCGGAGCTCCTGATGCCGGTGGACGGCCTGCGTCCCGCGACGGCGCTCGTCGCGCTCGAGCATCACCGGACCGTTGTCGGCGGCGGCTATCCGGACATCGGCGACGGCGTCGTGCCGCACGTGCTCAGCCAGATCGTGTCGGTCGCCGACATCTACGAGGCGGTCACCGGCGCGCGATCCTATCAGGCGCCGACGCCGCCCGATCGCGCGTGCCTGCTGCTCGCGCGGCTCGCCGGCACGAAGCTGAACGCGTCGCTCGTGAAGGCGTTCGTCAACGCGATCAGCTTCTTCCCGGTCGGTTCGCTCGTGCGCACGAGCCGCGGCGAGCTCGCCATCGTCGTCCGCACGAACCCGAACGATCCGCTGCACCCGATCGTGCAGCTCGTGGACGAGAGCGTGCGCACGCCGCTCGGCGAAGCCGACACGAGCGCGCGCGACGCGGACGGCACATACGAGCGGCACATCATCGAAACAGTGGTGCCGGCCGGCGGCGCCCCGGACGTCAGCCGCTTCCTGCCCGCCGCCTGAAAAATTTGGAATTAATCGCGACGTTAGAAATCGACGTGCAGCGTGTAGGGCGCGGTGCCGAGCGTGACGGTGTACCGCCGCTCGCCGCCGGCCAGGCGGTGGACGACCAGCTCGTGGGTGCCGAGCGGGACGCCGACGCCGAGCAGCGGCGCATCGCCGATGCGCTTGCCGTCGATCAACACCTCCGCCGGCTCGTTCGTCGTCACCGTCACGAGGCACGGCTCCGGCGTCACACGAATCGTCGTCGCTTCGCCGGGCTTCACCTCGATCTGCCGCGTGGCGTCGTAGCCCAGCGTCTTGTTCGAGAACCGCAGATCGTGAACGCCCGGCGGCAGCATGATCTGGCTGCGCTCGTCCGGGCGCAGCACGCGGCCGCCCTCCGCGATCTCCACCTCGATCGGTGAGAGGACGGAAATCCAGCCGGAGAAGATCGCTTCCTCGATGTTCGCCGTGCCGTTCGCTGCGACCGTCACGCTGCGGCGCACGGTGCCTTCGGTGCTTCGCAGCACCACGTCGTGCTTGCCTGGTGAGACGTCGCTCAGCGTGAGCGGCGTCACGCCGCGCGGTTTGCCGTCGAGGATGACCTGCGCGCCGTCGGGCGTCGATTTCACGCTGAGCGAGCCGGTCCTTTTCACGGGGGCGGCGGGCGCAGGCGCCGCAGCCGCTTTCGTGCGCCCGGGCTCCGCGGGCTTCGGCTTCGTCGTGCTGGCGGGGATGAGGCTCGGCACGTACTTGACGCCGGCGAACACGACCGCTCCGAGCCCGGCGACGGCCGCCACGCGCGGCAGCCACTTTCGCAGCGGCTCCGCCAACCCGCGCGCGGCCCCGGCGGTGGGCGCGCGCTTCGCCGGCGCTTCGGCGCGGATCGGCGCCGGCGTCGGCACCGCAACAGGTGCGGCGATGGGCTCGGGCTCCACGGCGGTGGGCCACTCGATGGCCGGTGGGGCCGGAGGCGGCGGTTTGGGCGGCGGCGGAGCGGGTGTCGGCGGCTTGGCGGCGACTGGCGGCGGCTTGGCGGCGACTGGCGGCGGCGCGGGAGGCCGCGCCATCGGTTCGGGTTGCGGCTCGAATTCGAACTCGACCTCTTCGAACGCGGACGCCGACTCGGGCATCCGAAGCGGCTCTTTCGTCCACTTGGCGCGGCGCGCGTGCGCCCAGCTGGCAGCCGCCTCTGCCGCCGCGATCAGCGCGTCGTCGGGATCGACGTCGAGTCCCACGCTCTCAAAACTATAATCGTTTGCGCGCGACGACATGGCCAAACACCGCGCCGCCCCGCCGCCGGCCTCTCAGGAGATCCGCGATTATCTGGCGGCCGCAGCTCAACAGGAACTGGACGCCCTGCGTGCCGAGTTCGACGTACGCCTCGCGGCGCTCGAAACGGCGCTCGCGAGGCGCGACCCGCGCGCGTCGCTCGAGCACGTGATTCTCGATCTCGCGCGCGTGGCGACAGCGGAAGCCGAAGCGGCGGCGCGCCGCGCGACGATCGAGGCGCAGCGGCACGCCGAGCAGCAGTCGGCGGTGCAGGAAGCGGAGCTGCAGCGCGCGCTCGACGCGGAGCGCGGCACCGTGAAAGGGCTGCGCGCGGAACTGGATCAGATGCGCGCGCGCCTGGATGCGGAGCGCGAGGGCGTGGCGCATCTGCGCGGGGAGGTCGAGCCGCTGCGCAAAGCGCTCGACCAGCAGCGACGCGCGGCCGAGGACGCCGCGAAGAAGCTGGAGCGCACGAGCGCATCCTCGCAGACGGCGGCGGAGGATGCCGCCGCGAGCAAGCGCCGCATCGACGAGCTCGCGCACACGCTGGAGCGCGAGCGGGCGCGCGCCGCCACGCTCGACTCCGAGCTGAAACTCCAGCGCGCCGCGGTCGAGGAGCGATCGGAGGCGATCGCCGATCTCGAGAAGCAGGTCGGCGCGCTTCGCAAGGAAGCGAAAGCGCGCGCCGCCGCCGACGAGAAGACGCGCGCGATGGTCGACGAGCTCGAACGGCGGCACGCCGAGCTCGAGGGGCGCCACGCGGACGCGGAGGCGCGCGCATCGCGAAGCGCGGGCGAGCGCGACGCGCTGGCGGCGGCGCTCGAGGCCGAGCAGCGGAAAGCGGCTGCGGCGCATGCAGACGCCGAGGCGCGCGCCGCGCAGAGCGAAGACGAGCGCGCGGCGCTCGAGCGATCGCACGGCGAGGCCGAAGCCCGCGCGCATGCGCTCGAGCAGGAGCGCAACGCGCTCGCCGGCTCGCTCGAATCCGAACGCGCGGCGCTGTCGCGCGCGCGCGACGACGCCGACGCGCGCGCCCGCCAGGCGGAGCAGGAGCGCGACCGCGCGGCGTCCGCGCTCGAGTCCGAGCGCGCGGCGCTGGCCCGCGCGCGCGACGAAGCGGACGCGCGTGCTCACCAGGCGCAGCAGGAGCGCGACGGTGCTGCATCAGCGTTCGAGTCCGAACGCGCGGCGCTGACGCACGCGCGCGACGAAGCCGACGCGCGTGCGCGCGCGATCGAAGCCGAGCGCGACGGCCTCGCGGCGGCGCTCGAGCGCGAGCGCGCCGCGCTGACGCACGCGCACGACGACGACGAGGCGCGCGAGCGGAAAGCGCAGGAGGAGCGCGACCGGCTCGAGGCGGCGTTCGAGCGGGAGCGGATGTCGCTCACGCTCGCGCGCGACGACGCTCAGAGCCGCGCGCGCACCGCCGAAGACGAGCGCGACGCGCTCGCGAAGTCGATCGAGGCCGGCCAGCCGGCCGCCGCATCGCTCGAGGCCGATCGCGACCGCATGAAGGCCGCGATGGCGGATCTCGAGCGCCAGCTCGCCGAACGCGCCGCCGAGCGCGATTCCGCCGAACAGAGCCGCCAGGACGCCGAGGCGCGCGCCGAGGAGCTCGATGCGCTGCTCCAGACCGCGAAGAAGACCATCGCGGAGATGCACGCGGCGGTCGAGGCGCGCCTCACCGCGATCGGCGCGGCGCGCACGCGCACCCTCGACGCGATGAAGGCGGCGGAGCAGCGCGCCGAGGAAGCGGAGACGCGCGCGGCGGAAGCGGAGCAGCAGCTCGCCTCGGCGCTGGCGCGCGCCGAGACCGCGGAGCAGAGCGCGCAGGCGGCGATCGAGCGCGCCCGCGATCTCGAGAAGCAGGCGGGCGCGCCGAAGCGCTCGGGAACCGACCGCGAAATCGAGCTGTCGCCGCTCATCGACGCGACGCCGTCGCCGCCCTCGGAGCTCGCCGGCAAGCGCGCGATCCGCCACACGTTCAGCCCGAAAGCCAAGGTGCAGCTCGATCGCGACGTCTGCACGCTCGCCGATCTCTCGGTCACCGGGGCCCAGGTGCTCGGCGACACGGCGCCGGAAGTGGGACGGATCGTCAACATGACGTTCCTGTCCGACGACGCGCCGTGCTTCTGTCAGGGCCGTCTGCTGTGGTCGCGGCGGGAGCAGGTCGGCAAGAGCAAGAACTTCCGCTACCGCACCGGCATCGTCTTCACGAGCGCCGACGAGGCGGCCATCCTCGCCTATATCGAGCGCCACGCCATCGAGAATTAAGAATTATGGAATTGAGAAGTAAGAATTCGTCGTCACGCTGTCACAACAGTTATCACGAATTCCAAATTCCAAATTCTTAATTGCGCATCTCCTCATCCCCCCGCCAGCGCGCCGATGACGAGGAACGGCTCGCGGCCGCTCGCGACGTCGGGCGGCAGCGCCGCGTCCGGCGGCTCGTGCGAGAGATCCTCGGCGCACGCGTAGAACCGCATGAACGGACGGCGGCGCTTGGTGACGTGATCGCGGATCGTGCCGCGCAGCACGGGATACGCCGCTTCGAGCGCGTCGAGCACGGCGCGCTGCGTGACGGCGCCGCGCACGTCGATCGCCACCTCGCCGTCCACGCGCGCGAGCGTGCGAAGGTGCGCCGGCAGCTCCACGCGAACCATCGTCTCGTGCTCCTTCTGCCTACGCCAGCGTCTGCGCTTCAACTGATAGCACGGCCGGCAGGTGCTCGGCGATCGGTTTCCAGCTGTCGCCGCCGTCGGCCGAGCCGTACACCTGGCCGCCGGTGGTGCCGAAATAGATGCCGCATGTGTCGAGCGCGTCCACCGACATCGCGTCGCGCAGCACGTTCACGTAGCAGTCCTGCTGCGGCAGCCCCTTCGTCAGCGGCTCCCATTCGTCGCCGCCAGTACGGCTGCGATAGACGCGAAGCTTGCCCTCGGGCGGATAGTGTTCCGAATCGCTCTTGATCGGCACGACGTAGATCGTCTCCGGCTCGTGCGCGTGCACGTCGATCGGAAACCCGAAGTCCGTCGGCAGGTTGCCGCTCACCTCGCGCCACGACTCGCCGCCGTCGTCGCTGCGCATGACGTCCCAGTGCTTCTGCATGAAGAGCGTGTTCGGGCGCGACCGGTGCATCGCGATGCGGTGCACGCAGTGGCCGACCTCGGCGGTCTTGTCGGGAATGTACTCCGAGCGCAGCCCGCGGTTGATTGGCTTCCATGTCGCGCCGCCGTCGTCGGTGCGGAACGCGCCGGCGGCGGAGATCGCGATGAAGATCCGCTGCGGGCTGCTCGGGTCGATCAGGATCGTGTGCAGGCACAGGCCGCCGGCGCCGGGCTGCCACTTCGAGCCGGTGCCGTGGTTGCGCAGCCCGGGCAGCTCGTGCCAGCTCTTCCCGCCGTCGGTCGTGCGAAACATCGCCGCGTCTTCGACGCCCGCGTACACGGTGTCGGGATCGCTCAGCGACGGCTCGAGGTGCCAGACGCGCTTGAACTCCCACGGGTGCGGCGTCCCGTCGTACCACTGGTGCGTGCCGGCAGTGCCCTCGTACACGAACTTGTTGTCCACCGGCTCGAACGTGCGGCCGCCGTCGTTCGAGCGCTGGATGATCTGGCCGTGCCATCCGGTGCCCTGCGACACGTACACGCGATTGGGATCGGCCGGCGAGCCCTTCAGATGGTAAATCTCCCAGCCGCCGAAATGCGGACCGCTCACGTCCCATCGGTCGCGCTTGCCATCGGCGGTGAGAACGAACGCGCCTTTGCGCGTTCCGACCAGCACACGCACTCCGCTCATCGGTTCATCCTTTCTCGGTTCACGCCAGACGAATCTGAAAAATGCTCTAATGCGGCGCGTGGAAGCCGCGCCCCTCGCGCCCAAGCGCCCGCACATCACCGCCGCCGGCTGGCGCATCGTGCTCCTCGCGAGCCTCGGCGGCACGCTCGAGTTCTACGATTTCGTGATCTTCGGCATCTTCGCCAAAGACATCGCCGATGCGATCTTCCCCAACCCGACGCCGCTCCTGTCGCTGATGGCGTCGTTCGCGGCGTTCGCGGCCGGCTATCTCGCGCGGCCGATCGGCGGCATCGTGCTCAGTCATTTCGGCGACCGCTACGGCCGCCGGCCCGTGTTCCTCGCGTCGATCTTCGTGATGTCGAGCGCCACGTTCGGCATGGGCCTCGTCCCGCCGTTTGCGGCGTGGGGCGCCGCCGCGAGCGTGCTGATGGTGAGCCTGCGCCTCCTCCAGGGCTTCTGCCTCGGCGGCGAGCTGCCCGGCGCGCTCACCTACGTCGTCGAGACCGAGCCGCGCCACGCGCCGTTCGTGTGCGGCGTCGTCTTCTCGTGCGTGACGATGGGCGTGGCGGCGGCGACCGGCGTGAGCCTCGCCGTGCGGACGTGGCTCATGCCGGCAACGGCGGCAAGCCTCGGCTGGCGCATCGCGTTCATGATCGGCGGGCTCGGCGGCCTCGTGAGCTTTGCGCTCCGGCGGTCGCTCGAGGAATCGCCGGAGTTCGCGCGGATGAAGGCGCTCGCGTCGCGGCAGCCGTTCCGCGACGTCCTGCGCACGCATCTCGGTCCGGTCGCCGTCGGCGTCGGCATCCTCGCGGCGACCGCCGGCTTCAACGGCCTGTTCTTCGCGCACATGCCGGCGTACGCGGCGGGCGTGCTCGGCTACAACCCGCGCCAGGCCATCGTGTCGCAGACAATCGGAGTGGTCGTGCATGCGCTCGGCATCCTCGGCGTCGGCTGGCTGGCCGACCGCATCGCGCCGCGCCGGCTGCTTCGCGCGGGCGCGTTCGCGCTCATCGTTCTCGCGTTTCCGTTCTACGCCGCGCTCGCGGCGCGCAGCGTCCATCCGACGCTGCTGATGGTGCTCGCCGGCGCGTGCGCGGGGCTGGTCAACGGCACGTTCGCCGTGCTGCTCACCGATCTCTTCCCCACGCGTGTCCGCTTCAGCGGCGTCGCGCTCGTGTTCAACATCGCGTTCACGACGTTCAGCGGCACGGCGCCGCTCGTCGCGACGAGCCTGATTCGCACTACCGGGCTCGTGACGGCGCCCGCCTTCGTCATGGTCGCCTGCGGTCTGCTGACGCTCGCCGCGAGCGCCGGCCTCCGCCGCGGCGACAGCTACGTCCTCCTCACGGGTTCAGCTCCCTGACCGGCCGCACTTCGATGCTGCCCTCCCGAGCCGGCGGAATCTTCGCGGCGACCTGGATCGCTTCGTTGAGATCGCGCGCGTCGATCAGGTAGAAGCCGGCGAGCTGCTCCTTGGTTTCCGCGAAGGGGCCGTCGGTGATCGACACCGCGCCGTTGCGCACGCGGACGGTCGTCGCGGTCTCGACCGGATAGAGCGGCTCGGCGGCGAGCAGCTTCCCGCTCTGGCGCAGGCCGTCGCCGCACGCCAGACATTCCCGATCAGGGACGGCGTGGAGCTTGCCGCTCTCGAGGTAGACGAGGCACAGATACTTCATGGTTCCCCCGAAGTCGTTCACAACTCGTAGTCGAACGGCGGATCGCTAATTCGACAGCTCCGCGAGCCGCCGTTCGAGCAGCCGCCGCTCCGGCTCCTGCCGCGTGAGCTTCAGCGCGCGCTCGAACGACACGCGCGCGTCGCCGGTGCGTCCCAGCCGGCGGCACAGCTCCGCGCGCGCCGCGTGCGCGAGCCGGTAGTCGCCCAGCTCGCCGCGCGCCAGGATCGCGTCGACGAGCGCCAAGCCGGCCTCCGGGCCGTCGCGCATCGCGACGGCGACCGCGCGGTTCAGCTCGACCACCGGCGATGGGTTGAGCCGCAGCAGGACATCGTACAGGCCGACGATTTCTCCCCAGTCGGTCGCCGCGGGATCGGGCGCGTCGGCATGCACGGCGGCGATCGCCGCCTGAATCGTGTACGCGCCGAACCGCTGGGACGACAACGCCTGCCGCACGAGCCCGAGGCCCTCGGCGATCTGCTGGCGGTCCCACAGCGATCGGTCCTGATCGTCGAGCAGGACGACGTCGCCGTCGGCGGACGTGCGCGCGGCGCGCCGCGAGTCGTGCAGGAGCATCAGCGCAAGCAGCCCCATCGCTTCCGGCTCGGGCAGCAGATCGACGAGCAGGCGGCCGAGGCGAATCGCCTCGCCTGAGAGGTCGTGCCGCGTCACCGTCGATCCCGAGGATGCCGCGTAGCCCTCGTTGAAGACGAGATAGATGACGCGGAGCACCGTGTCGAGGCGCTCGGGCAGTTCGTCGCGCGCGGGCACCTGATACGGAATCTTCGCGTCGCGGATCTTCGCCTTCGCGCGCACGATCCGCTGCGCGAGCGTCGGCGCGGGCGTGAGAAAGGCCTGCGCGATCTCTTCGGTGCGCAGCCCGCAGACTTCACGCAGCGTCAGCGCCACCTGCGCGTCGGACGCGAGCGCCGGATGGCAGCAGGTGAAAATCAGACGAAGGCGATCGTCTTCGACGCTCTCGTCCCCGCTCCAGACGTCCGGCTCGACGGCGATGTCGGCCGCCGCGCCGGCTTCGTCGAGCGGATCGAACCGCTTCTGGCGCCTGATGCCGTCGATCGCCTTGAACCGCCCGGCGGACACCAGCCAGGACCGCGGGTTCGAGGGGACGCCGTCGCGCGGCCACTGCTCGAGCGCCGCCCTGAACGCGTCGTGCAGCGCCTCTTCGGCGGCGTCGAAATCGCCGAGCAGCCGGATGAGCGTCGCGAGAACGCGCCTGGATTCGGAAACGTAGACGGCATTCACCGTCTCGAGAACTGACTCGGTCGCCGCCACCGCGACCAATCACACCATCTTCCGCGGCGGCGGCGCAACCGTCAGACCGCGGCTGTCGATTCCGCCGGCGCCCGTTCGACCACCCGCCAGGAGGACATGACGATGCGACGCAATACGGTGATGTGGACGATTCAGGGCCTGCTGGCTGCGCTGTTCCTGTTCGCGGGCGTGATGAAGCTCGTGCTGCCGATCGAGGCCATGGCGGGTCCGATCGCGCTGCCAGGAGCGTTTCTCCGGTTCATCGGCATCGCCGAGACGCTCGGCGCGATCGGATTGATTCTGCCGGGCCTGACGCGGATCCACCAGGAGCTGACGCCGGCGGCGGCTGCGGGGCTGGTGATCATCATGATCGGCGCGACGATCCTTACCGCGGCGACGGGATCGGTGGCCGGCGCGATCGTTCCGCTGACCGTCGGGCTGCTGGCGGCGTCGGTCGCGGTCGGCCGCTCGCGACAGCCGGTTCTCTCGTAAGATGCGGCGGTGACGACGCCGACGTCCGCGGAGCACCGTTTCTCGCGCTCCTCACGCGGACGTCTCACCGCACGCGACCTCGGCCGCTTTTCCGGCGACACCCTCTTCGATCGGCTCGCCCGCGCCGTCTGCCGCGCGGGCTGCCTCCCGCGCAAGGAGCTCTACGAAGCGTGGGAGATGGCGCGGCGCGTGCGCCGGTTGTTCCGCGGCGGACGCGTCGTCGATCTCGGCGCGGGGCATGGACTGCTGGCGCACGCGATGCTGCTGCTCGACGACACCTCGCCTGACGCGCTCGTCGTCGACACGTCGCTCGCGCCGTCGAGCGCGAAGCTCCACGACGCGCTCGTCGGCGCATGGCCGCGCCTCGCGAACCGCGTGACGTTCCGGCAGGGCACGCTCGACGAGGTGGAGATTCGGCGCGGCGACCTCGTCGTCTCGAGCCACGCGTGTGGAGCGCTGACCGATCGCGTGCTCGAGCGCGCGGCCGCGGCGCGGTGCCGCGTCGGAGTCCTGCCGTGCTGCCACGATCGCGCCGCGTCCGACGACGGCGATCTCCTCGGCTGGCTCGACGCGGACCTCGCGATCGACGCGGTCCGCGCGATTCGCCTGCGCGAGCAGGGCTACCGCATCTGGACCCAGACGATCCCCGGCGCGATCACGATGAAGAATCGACTGCTCCTCGGAGCGCCGCGTTCAGAGCACGAATTGCCTAGTTGACGAAGCCCTCGGCGACCATTCGCAGCATGCCGTCGGTCTTGGTGAAGATGAACAGCTCGCCGCTCGCGTCGACCGCCACGTGCGCGTCGGCGCGTCCTTCGCCGGACACGAGCGCGCGTCCCGGCAGCACGCCGGTCTTGCCGCCCCGCGCGCGATAGGCCGCTTTCGCGATCGGGAACATCGAGTCGAACAGCTGTCGAGCGGCGGCGGCGCCGGCCGCGGGATCCTTCCACAGCAGCTTCATCTCGTGGATGGCGGCGAGCGTCTTCGGGTTGTCGTCGTCGGCCGCGAGCATCTCGTGGTAGTCGGCGAACAGCACGCGGCCGGTCGAGATGTCGGTGAAGACGTACTTGCCGCGCAGCGCGGGGATGCGCCGTCCCTCGTAGAGAAAACCGCTGCCGACGGCGTCGCCTCCGCCGGGCACGTGGCCGTACTCGATGACGGGATACCTGGGCGCCACCAGATCGGCGGTTGGCTCGTCGCCGATCTGCACCGGAATCTTGTCGACCGGCGGCAGCGGCGCCGTCGTGTTGTCCGGCCGCAGTAGCTCGGTGCCCTCGCGCAGCGAGTAGCCGAAGTTGGCGCCCTTGTGGACGATGTTGACCGCCTCCCAGGTGTGCAGGCCGATCGAGTTCGCGATCAGCCGCTTGTTCGCGGCGTTGGCCGGATCGATCGCCCACGTGAGGCGATGCGGGTTGCGAAGGCCGAGCGCCCAGATCTCCTTCCGCGCGCCGCGCACGCCGGTGAACGGATTGTCGTTCGGGATCCGGTAGCGGCCGTTCTCGCTGACGCTGCTCGTCGCGACGTGCTCGGATAGATCCGGGACGATGCGCAGGATCTTGCCGACGAGCGTGTCGAGGCGCTGCGGGTTCGCGCGCATCGCGAGCCGCGACTCGCCGGAGCCGCCGTCCCCGCAGCCGACATAGAGCACGCGCCACTCGGGATCGCCTCGGCGCGCGGTCGGATCGAACGAGAGGGCCCCGAGCGGATGGATGCGCGTGTTGAGCGCGACGCGCAGGATCTCGCGCGCCGTGCCTTCGAACGTCGCGTTCGCGCGATTGGTATCGGTCCACTCGATGAGAACGCCCTCGCGCTGCGTCGGCCCCGGCGGCGCAATCGGCGCGGTCGTCGTGTAGCCGGACAGGCGCAGCCCCGGCACGCCGGCGTTGTCGGGCGCATTCGATCCGGCGAGCGACGGATCTTCGATGTGGACCGTGTAGAAGCGGCCGTTGCGCGTGTAGTCCGGATCGAACTGCACGCTGACGAGCCCGCCCGCGTAGCCGGTGTCGAACGACAGCTTGTGGAAGATGCCGGCGCGCCCGTCGCGGCCGTTGAAATCGACATAGACGGTGAGCTTCTTCGTCGTCTTGTCGAGGATGTAGAGCGGGCCGTTCAGATCGTTCACGAAGAAGCGACCGCTCCCGCCCGGCTCTTCGCGCAGCGAGTTGATGCGCGCGAGCATCCCGTCGGTCTGTCCCTTGCCGTCGATGGTGCCGGTGATCGGCATCGCGACGAAGTCAGTGAGCTGGAGCGTGACGCGCGCGTTGTCGGCCGCGCGGACGCCGACGAGACCGGCCAGCGCGGCGAGGCACGCATTCAAGATTCCAAATTCCAGATCTCTGATTCTCACGCTCGGCCCGCGAACTCGCGCGTCTCGGTGTGCACCTTCACCCGCTCGCCCTCTTTGATGAAGAGCGGCACGCGGATCTTGAGGCCCGTCTCGAGCCGCGCCAGCTTCGTGACGCCGCCGCTCGCCGTGTCGCCGCGCACGCCGGGCTCCGTGTACGCGACGGCGAGCTCCACGTGGGGCGGGAACTGCACGCCGATCGGGTTGCCGTTGTACTTCTGGATCTGCACCTGCAGGTTGTCCACGAGCAGCAGGCGATCGTCGCCGAGCATGTCGGGGCCGAGCGTCAGCGTGTCGAACGACTCCTGGTCCATGAAGTGATGGCCGCCGGCGTCGGTGTAGAGAAACGTCGCGGGAACGGTGACGAGATCCGGCTCCCGGAACTTGTCGGCGGCCTTGAACGTGCGATCGAACACGGCGCGCGTCAGGAGATTCCGCATCTTGAGGCGCACCAGCGTCTGGCCGCCCCGCGCGGTCGGCTTCGAGATCTCGACGTCGAGGCAATGGTACGGCGCGTCCTCGTACTCGAAGAACATCTTCCGTTTGATCTCGATGGCTTCAATCAGCGCGGGCATCGTGTCGGGCCAAAAAAAACGGCCGGCGCGTCACGCGCCGGCCGCCGTCGAGTGAGTGAGGGCAGTTTAGCGGCTGCCCCCGTAAGTGTCTGCCATGCATGCACCTCCCGGCCGCGACCATATGGTGGTGCTCCGCGGCGCGGAGCGGGGTCGCTAGGAGCCTTTTCTTGCGCCGGCGCGTTTGCGCTCGGCGGTCCGAGCTCTCAGCATACCACGCCGCGCCGGCGGAGGCTCGGGCTGCGCCGCGCGACCGACGATAATGGCGTGAATGGCGCCGGCCGCCCCTCCCGCCCCGATCTATCTCGAGAGCTCGCCGATCGAGAAGCTGCGCCGCGAGCACGCCTTCAACGTCGTCGAGGTGCCGCGGCTCCGCCTCCTCGGCTTCGCGATCGTGACGCTGCTGGTCGTCGTCCGGCGTGTCGTGCTGCCCGAGGAGCCCGACGCGCATCCGCTGCTCCTCGGCGCAGTCGTCCTCGGCTACAGCCTCGCGTCGTGGGGGATTCTGTATCTCTTCTTCGACCGCGTCCGGCGCATCAACCTCGGCACGGTCTTTCTCTCGATCGACGTCTTCGCGTTCATCGTCGCGATCTACCTGACGGGCGCCGACAGGAGCTGGCTCTTCTATCTCCTGTTCATCCGCACAGCCGATCAGACCAACACGAATTTCAGCCGCGCGCTGGCGTTCGCGCACCTGTCGGTCGGCCTCTATGCGGCGCTCCTCGTCGAGCTCGCGGTCGTCGAGCACCGGCCTGTCGCGTGGGCGGCCGAGACGTTCAAGATCCTGCTGCTGTACGGCGGCAACCTGTATATCGCGATGACCGCGCGGACCGCGGAGCGGCTGCGCAACCGGATCGTGGCGGCGATCCGGTACGCGCGCGAGCTCGTCGCCGAGCTCCAGGATCAATCGCGCGAGCTCGACGAGGCGCGGCGGCACGCCGAGGAGGCGAGCCGCGTGAAGAGCGAGTTCCTCGCCAACATGAGCCACGAGATTCGCACGCCGATGAACGGCATCATCGGCCTGACGACGCTGACGCTCGACACGGAGCTGACGCCCGAGCAGCGCGAGAACCTCGCGATGGTGCAGGCGTCGGCGACGTCGCTGCTCGCGATCATCAACGACATCCTCGACCTGTCGAAGATCGAGGCGGGCCGGTTGTCGATCGACCCCGTCGCGTTCAAGCTGCGCGAACAGCTGGGCGCCGCGGTGAAGCCGCTCGCCGTCAGGGCCGCCGAGAAAGGGCTTCGATTCACGACGGATCTCGCCGCAGACGTGCCCGACGACCTCGTCGCCGACTGGCCGCGCCTGCAGCAGGTGCTCACGAACCTGCTCGGCAACGCGATCAAGTTCACCGACCGCGGTGAGATCGCCGTCCGTGTCGAGCGGCAGCCGCACGCGTCGGACTCGGACGTCGTGCTGCATTTCGCCGTGCGCGACACCGGCATCGGCATCCCGGCCGATCGGCAGAAGGCTGTGTTCGAGCCGTTCACGCAGGCCGACGGATCGACGACGCGCCGCTACGGCGGCACGGGCCTCGGGTTGAGCATCTCGAGCAGCCTCGTGACGATGATGGGCGGGCGCATCTGGCTCGAGAGCGAGGCGGATCGCGGCACGACGTTTCATTTCACCGCGCCCGTCGCGCGGCCGGCGCAGCCGACGCGCATCCTCGTCGTGGACGAGGACACCGTCAACCGCCGGCTCGCGGCGGCGCTCCTCGAGAAGCAGGGGCATACGGTCGCCGCCGCGGCCACGAGGAGCGAAGCGCACGCGGCGCTGACGCGCGAGCGCTACGACCTGCTGCTCGTCGGCTCGACGAGCGGCGAGAGTGCAACCTTCGACGCACGCGGCGCAGCCGTCGGCCAGCTGCCGCGGCCGATCGATCCGGCGGCGCTCGACCGCGAAGTGCGCCGCGCGTCGACGAAAAGGTAGCGCGCCATCGGTCCGCCCACCACCGCCGAGCACGTCCGTCTCGCCGAGCGCGTGCCGCACGGCGTCCCGCCCTGGCGCCGGTGGGGATGCTACGTCGCCGATCGCGCGTGGGGCACCGTGCGCGAGGACTACAGCGCGGACGGCGACGCGTGGCGCTTCCTGACGCACGACATGGCGCGCCGCAAGGCGTACCGCTGGGGCGAGGACGCGATCGGCGGCGTGTGCGATCGCTATCAGGTGCTCGTCTTCGCGCCGGCGTTCTGGAACGGCCGCGATCCGATTCTGAAGGAGCGCTACTTCGGCCTCACGTCGTGGGAGGGCAACCACGGCGAGGACGTCAAGGAGTGCTACTTCTATCTCGACAACACGCCGACGCACAGCTACATGCGGATGCTCTACAAGTATCCGCAGGCGCCGTTTCCCTACGAGCGGCTCCTCGCGGAGAACGCCGCGCGCAACGGCGCCGGCCTCGAGTTCGAGCTCCTCGATACGGGCGTCTTCGACGACGATCGCTACTTCGACGTCTTCATCGAGTATGCGAAGAAGGGCCCGGACGACATCTGCGTCCGCATCGAAGCGTTCAATCGCGGCCCCGACGCGGCGCCGCTGCACGTGCTGCCGCATCTCTGGTTCCGCAACACGTGGGGATGGGGGGCCGAGCGCCTGCCGGCGCCGGCGATCGCGCTCGAGCCTGATCGAGGCGGCGACGAGGTCGTGCTGCTCGCCGACGATCGCGGCGCTCCGCGTCTGAGCCTGACGTTCGCCTACGTCCTCGGCGAGCGCCGGTTGTACGGGCCGGCAGTCGGCGAGCCGCTCTTCACCGACAACGAGACGAACGCGGCGGCGTTGTACGACGCCGGCGCGCGCAGCGCCTCGCGCTACACGAAGGATGCATTTCATCGTTACATCGTGCAGCGCGAAGCGGCCGCGGTGAACCCAGCGCGCACCGGAACGCGCGCGTGCATCCACTACGCCGAGACGATTCCCGCAGGCGCCTCGCGCGTGTGGCGCTTTCGGCTGACGCCGGATGCGCTCGATCGCCCGCTGGACGAGGTCGATGCGATCGTCGCGGCGCGCAAGGCCGACGCCGACGAGTTCTACGCCGCGATTCATCCGCCGCGCGCGAGCGTCGACGAGCGGCTCGTCCAGCGTCAGGCGCTCGCCGGGATGCTGTGGACCAAACAGATCTATCTCTTCGACGTGAACCGATGGCTGAACGGCGACGATCCCGCGAATCCTCCGCCGCCCGGCCGCCCCTTCATCCGCAACACGCACTGGCGCCACCTGAACTCGATGCGGATTCT
>Ga0075426_10000105_pt1 | contig 54203 bp, 47 predicted proteins | sample SoiMethybrSBSTD5_FD_75304 | JGI IMG/M metagenome (GOLD analysis project Ga0075426, IMG submission 75304) | Bulk soil microbial communities from a Populus tree surrounding site in Tennessee, USA - Soil MetaG P. TD hybrid SBSTD5 | ecosystem: Environmental > Terrestrial > Soil > Tree plantation... | reverse complement strand
CTACAAATTCTGTGTGGAAAAAATACTTGGCTATGACATCAAACTGAGAGAAAATTAATACATGGATAAGATACAATCCATAGCTTATTTTTCCAACATATTGTAACGGCCTTAACAAAATGAGGTGCTTGAACGAACTCACGCCAACCAGAAGGACTAATGCAATGCCGCCAGTGAAAATCAAATGCCAGGGTGAAAGCTGGAATATTGCTCCCACAAGATTCGTGCGGTGTACAATGCCGAACGGGATCCCGAGTAATACAATCGCAGACCCAATGGCTATTAATGCTATGCCTAGTTTAAGGACCCGGGGACGCGTTGCGTGCGTGGTCCGCAAAAACATTGCCAACAAGGCTCCCGCGGCTAACCCATCAACGACAAACCACGTATAATAATAAATGTTATGGGCCAGGCCGGTTGAAAATGCTATTCCACGGACAACCGGGACCAAAACGACAATAGCCAATGCCAACACCATCAGACTCCTCATTGATAGTTTGCGCACTATCGAAGGCCAAATAAGATAAAACTGTTCTTCAACCGCCAATGACCACAATGCACCATATTGCATGGCAACCCCAAAAAACGGGGAGAAATTTGAAAGAAACAAGGCGCTGACCAATGCAAACCGCCATTGAATAACTCCCAGGAGCAACAAAGCAATAATCAGTGCGCCATAGGCAGGCAAAATTCTCAGTGCTCGTCTCCAATAAAACCGTTTAAAATAGCTGGGATGGTTTTTAGTATCAAGCAGAATACCCGTAATTAAAAAACCCGAAAGGACAAAGAATAATTGAACACCCAGCCACCCTCCCTGCGTTGCCAATACAATCAATTCCCCAATACCATGCAATCCTGACATATTGGCAGACCAAAAAAATCCATGCATGAGCAATACCATGATGACCGCGATTCCGCGCACGGAATCAAGTTCTGGCATGTGGGGACGAAGGAGAGACTCGTGCTCCATAAGAAATTAGAAAGGCCCTTTAAATATCGTGGTATGGCTATAAAATTCTTCTTTCGAGAGATTGGTTGGGCTGAGGCCAAACATTTTTTCTACTGCCCGCACAATAGTTGCTGCATTAGGATAAAAACGATCTTCTAACGGCCGCGTTGTCGGGATAGGAGTAGGAGCAAAACCAATGCGTACCACGGGTTTTTTAAGTTTTTTAAAGCATTGCTCAGAAACCCGGGCTGCCACTTCGGCGCTAAAGCCACAAAACAGCCAATCAATATCGGCAACAACGCAGTGTCCCGTTTTATTAACAGAATCAACAATAATTTTTTCATCAAGAGGAAAAATGGTCCGCGGATCAACAATTTCCACACTAATACCTCTTTTCTCAAGAATTCGTGCAGCATGAGCGGCTTCCACGTTCATCCATGACGTTGCAACAATAGTAACATCAGAGCCTTTACGCAAAATATTCCCTTTTCCTAAAGGAATTTCATACATGTGCCTTGGAACCAGACCTTCCTGCCAATAGAGCCACCGGTGCTCAATGGAAATGACGGGATTATTATCACGGATTGCAGCCGTCATAAGGCCCTTTGCATCATACGGCGTTGTAGGCATAATGACTTTCAGGCCAGGAATATGGGCAAACATTGAATGAAGGCTTTTGCTGTGCTGGAATCCCTGCCCCCAGCCGCGGCCAATAATCAGTCGTATTACCATGGGTACTTTTAAAGCCCCTGCACTCCCATAATGAACATTAGCCATCATATTCATGAGTTGGTTCATGGCCAGCAAGAAAAAATCTGTTCGGATGTGGACATGAATAGGACGCAGGCCATTCATTGCAGCTCCCAGGCCTAAACCGGTGGCTGCTTCTTCTGATAACGGCGTAATAAACATGCGATCCTTACCGAATTTTTCTTCCAAACCTTTTAAGCTGCCAAACATCTTTGTTTCAATGCCATAAACAAAAACTGATGGATTTTTTTCCATTTCTTGGTCGATGGCTTCATGAAGGGCGTCACGATAAGTAATTGTTCGAGTGTTAGTTGGCATAAACGTTATCAAATAATTCCTGTGGTTTGGGAAAGGGTGCTTTTTTAGCAAGCTTGATACTCTGTTCAACTTCCTCTTGATTTGCTTTTTCAATTTTTTCTATGGCAGAAAGCGGCACTTTCATGCCGATAAGTTTTGCTCGCAAAACCTTCACGGGATCTTTTTTCATCCATGCATCGTGCTCTTTTTGAGAACGATAGCCAACTTTTTCAAATCCGCCCTTGGGAAGCGGAGCATTGGGGTCAAATTCACTGTTAACGCCGACGTGCTGAAGCTCCCGGTAATACTTAAGATGCATAAATACCGGTTTTTTGGTTTTTTTAATGAGATCGATTGCTTTGACGGCTCCGTGATAAATTTCCTCGGCATCAGTGCTGGTGCTTTCTAAAATATGACAATCATAGCCCGAAACTACTTTGGGGATTGATGAAAAACCTTGGCGCTCCCGAGCCGTTGCGTCCATGGCAAGACCGTTATCTTCGCACACAAAGATGATCGACAGCTTCATAAGGCAGGCAACATTTAAACTTTCAAAAAAGACTCCTTCTTCAATAGCTCCATCGCCAAAAAAAGCAGCTACTATTCTTTTGTTCTTTTTTTGTTTATTGGCAAAAGCTGCACCAACCGCCGGTGCGATGGTACTTGCTACTACTGCTGAAACGAGCAACAGGCCGTGCTTAGGAGATGCCAAATGCATGGATCCGCCTTTCCCGCGGGCGGTTCCGGTAACCTTGCCATACATTTCACCAAAGAAGCGCTTTGTTTCCTGGGTTTTGGCAATATACAGCGCATGGCTTCGATAATAACCAAAAACCTGGCCTGACGGACCCAGAGCGTGGCAAATTCCTGCTGAGATTGCTTCCTGCCCCATGGACATATGCATGGGGGTTTTCATTTCATCCTCGTAATAATGCTTTTGGATTGCTTCTTCTGCCGCACGAATGAGATGGACAGTTTTATACAAAGAGAGATTTAATTGTTTCCGGTCGGTTTTTTTAGTTGGCATTCTTTTTATAGTAATTCCTCCAATATTCCAATAAATCCTTGAGTGTTTGCTCAAATGCTATGGTGGGTTTCCAACCGGTTTCTTTGGAAAATTTATCAATACTGGGAATTTGGAGCGTCACATCTGATGGGCGCAGCCGGGCTGGGTCAACTTCAACGCTAATACCTTGGACTGTTGAAAGTTTTATCAATTTATCCAACATCTCGCCCACGGTCATCGTTTCAACCCCGCCAATGTTATACACTTCTCCTGGTTTGCATTTTTGCACGAGCATCCAATATGCCCCAACAGCATCTTTTACATCCAAGAACGTGCGGACGCTTTTTAAGTTGCCGACTTTGATTACTTTGGGAGCAACCCCTGCTTCAATGGCAGCGATTTGCTTTGCAAAGCTTGATTCTACAAACACATCTCCTCTACGGGGGCCGGTATGGGTAAACATGCGCGTGCGAATGGTTTTAATACCCCAGGATATAAAATATTGAAATCCCAGCATATCTTCGGCTACTTTACTGACCGCATACGGAGAAGCTGGCCGAAACGGGTTTTGCTCAGTAATAGGCGTTTCGCCTTCTTGTACTTGCCCATAAACTTCTGAGCTGCTGCAAATATGGATGACCGGGTTATATGATGACGATGTTTTCAAATTCCGTACTGCTTCCAATAAGTTTGCGGTACCAATGACATTTGATTGCAGAGTAGCAAGAGGGGCAATAAAACTAAAATCAACATACGACTGGGCTGCCAAATGAAAAATGACATCGGGGCGATGCTCTGACAATACTTTTTCAATGGATGACAAATCAATCAAATCTCCATAGCAGAGAGTAACTTTATGAGAAATGCCGTGAATATTGTCTTTAGGAGACCTCCAGCGGACAAACCCAAGAATCTGGGTTTGAGGAGATTCTTTCAAGATATATTCGGCCAAGTGGCTTCCGACAAAGCCCGTAATGCCGGTTATGAGTACTTTTTGTGGTTGCATAGTCTTTAGTTAAGAAAAAACAAACTCTTCAAAGGTATCATCGGGTAATCCCCATGTGTCGTCATTGTATACATAAGATCTCCTTTTTTTCAACATATCGTAGAGGATGTCCTCATGCTCTAAATCGAGGTATCGAATGTCCAAATCCCGCCGTTCAATATCGTTTTCGATATTCGAAAAGCGATACATAAGCCGATACAGATTACGGGCAGTGCTTCTTAAGAACATTTTCAAGAACGTGCCTTCGGCTAATGGCTTGTACAGGATGCTTTTTACCGATTTAATGGCCTTGCTTTTGTGTTCGCCATATTTCTTCCACCGGCTGTCATGGTCAACATGATAAATGCACAAGGGAGGTTTTAAGGCTTTTTCTTTAAGGCCGGCCATATACGCAATGTAACACAACAGGCGGTCGGCACAGAGGCCAAGGTTGTTTAAATCAGGCCAGCCATGAATCTCGTACCACTGCTTTTTTGAAAACAAGGTAACGTCACCGTGGCTTGAATGAAGCAAGGGATATTTACGCATCCATAAAACCGGATAATATTCTTCCCGTGAGTAGGTGGCGATAACGTGGTTTTTGCAGAACTCTTGAAGATCCTCGTGGCGCTCAGCATGCTGTAATGCTGTCCGGTCAACATCAAGGCGATCAACCCGGTAAAAGAATTGTTCATCCAGTGTTTCGGCTGCCAAAAACTTGATGAATTCGTCAGCAAACATAATGTCGGCAGTGGTAGAAAAAATAAACTGCCCGCGGGCCCGCCGAATTCCCACATTAATGGCTGGCGCAAAGATGATGTTGATATTTTTAGAGGCGTGATAGCGTTCGTGGACAGCATGGGGCACCACAATAAACCGTACGGTTACCGGTCCCAATTCTTTGGGTATGGAAAGAACATCTTTTAAGAGAGGCCTGCCTTCGGGAGGATTCCATTCTACGATAATAAGTTCAAGCCGCAAATTATACTCTTTTGCCTGGGTAATAAGGCTGTTAAACGCCATTTGAAAGCGCTTGGTGAACGCGCCCTGATAGTCATCATTGCGGCAGGTTATGACTGCGCTGATGTATGGTTCTTTATTATTCATTATTTTATCTTTGTCATCTTCATTAAAAAATCATAGCAGTAGATGATAAAGTTTTTATAGAATACCAAATCCGACCACTTCAGTAAAAATACATCCCTGAAGCGGTTATGAGAAACCTTTACGTACACAACCATGTTAATGATAAACAGAAAAATATAGGAAAAGGTCATTGCTACCGCCGCTCCGGTTATGCCAAATGGCGGTATAAGCAGGACACTCAAGATGATATTTACTAAAAACGCAGTGCTGTTCGTGTACGTGCTTAACATAGGCCTGCCCCGGGCAAGGAAATCAGTTGAAAGGACATAACTGCCCGAAAATGCCACGACAGCAGGCATTAAAATCATAAATGGCGCAACCGATCCCAAAAACCGATTGGAATAGACGAGCACAATGAGCCATCGTGCCGCCACAAATAATATGAGCGATTGCATAAGCGTGATAAAAATAATATTCCTGCATACGAGGGGTGTAAATGTTTTCTTTTTTTCATCACTCTCGGCAAGCACTTTAGGGAACAGTACCGTAATGGCTGATTGTGCAGGCGTTTGAAGCTGTTGCACTGCCCCATCGGCAATAGAAAAAAGGCCGACAGCTAAAGGATTCATATAAAAACTAATAAGCAAAATATTGATTTGGGGGTGAAAGGTGGCAAACAAATTAGAAATGTGCGACTTTATGCCATATGATAAAACATCTTTGAGGTATTGTTTATTCAATTTCCATGAAATAGCTCCCACTTCCCGTATCACGAGCACGAGCAATAAGAGCCCTGAAATAAACGCGGCTACAATAGATGCAAGGATGGCGCCAAAGATACCCCATCGCAGCATTCGTACAAAAATAACGACGGTGAGGAGAGAAAAAAGAGTTGAAACAAACAGGGCAAGATTAAACGTCCCAATTTTTTGTTTGCCCAAGAGAATGACCGAAGGATACCAAAAGAAAATATTAATAGGTAAATAAAGTGCAACACCAATAATAAGATAATAGGTTGGAACTCCGATGAAAAAGCTTTTCCTCAATAATAAAATGACTAAAAGGCCCGTTGGAATAGACAAGAGACTAAACACCGTCGAAAGAAAAAGGCTATTGCCCAAGATTTGCCTCACATCGTATTTGTTTTTTCCGACATGAAACACGGTGGCTGGCGTTATACCAAACTCAAAAAAAAGAAGGAGAAGGCTGGGAAGTAAAATGATGAGTGAGTAAATGCCCCGTTGTTCGGGTCCCAAAGTTCGGGAAATAATAATAGATACCAGTGCCGTGACAAGAAAACTGAATATCTTGACGATGAAGGTGATGGCAGTGTTTTTGGTAAATGTTCCTATCATAATTATATTCTTTGAATCCAGAAGCTTCCTGCGGGAACTGCAGCACGAGAAGGGATGTCTAAAAGATGTGGATGCTTATAGTTTATCAAATGCGCCGAACACAACACCTTCCACTCGCTGTTAGAGGTTAAAAATGCCTGGAGAAAATACTGCTCGTTCCAAAAGCGGTGTTCTTTGACGACCCAATCTTTTGGGTATTCATGCGGCAAAAATATATCATGAAAATGAACGATGACGCCGGGAGCAAGGTGAGGCAATACGTGAAGAAAAAGGTAGTGAAGGTCGCTTCCCGTTTTTACCACATGACTTGAATCAATAAACAGGATATCGTTTTTGACGAGCTCACGAAATTGCTCAAGCGGAATATCTTGTATGCGTTTTTGAAGTAACTGGAAATAAGGACGAGCATATTGTACGACAAAATTTTTAGGATAGGGGTCGATGCTCGTTAATTGGCAGGTGTTACCGTTTTTTTCAACTGCCTGTGCCATAAGCATGGTTGAGTATCCGGCGCCTACTTCAATGATTCTTTTGGGCTGAAAATGGCGGACCATACCGTAGAGAATATAGGCATCTAAAGGGCCGAATTCGGTATTTTCGTGATCGTGTTCTAATTCCTGAAACTCTTTTTTAAAATTTTTAAAGCAAGATACAAGCTCTACCTGTTCACGTTCATTAAAATCAACGCCTTTCATTGCTGATTCTTCGTCCCAACGAATGCCCGTGAGCTTTTTTAATTCGGGAATTGGATCGTAAAAGTGTACCGGCGTGATATTAAAACCGAGCATCTGCCAGAACGGTAATGTAGTATGGAAAAATTTTCGGACTACCCTGCGAGGAAGAGTTTTTAATTCCATTCGTTACGTAGATTGATTTTGTTACAAAAAATCGCGTATGATAGGGATAATCAATACTATTGCTTATACCACTCTTGGACATGAAAATCAACACGCCCTATAAGGTGGGAATCTTCATTATTTTAGCTCTGCCCCTTCTTGCCTCGCCGTTTTTGTTTTCTCCTCCCGATTGGGCAAAAACCATTAGCCTTCGCATCGTCATAACGGTGATGATAGGGCTTGTTGCCTATCAATTCTTTTTTAAAAAAAATATATTTCCTCTCAAAGAATTGATTAAAAACAAGATCGTTTGGCTTTTGGCTGCCCTTTTTCTTGTCTATTTTTTAGCAGGGATCTTTTCTCCTGATCCCTATTTCAGTTTCTGGGGATCACCCACGCGAGCGGGCGGATTGGTAAACTTTGGGTTTTACATCGTATTTTCGTTGTTCGTCTTTTTAGTGGCGAGCGAAGGCGATTATAAAAAATTCTGGATGGTTTCTATTGGCACGGGAATTGCAGTGGCAGCAGTGGCGCTGATTCAGTATTATAACTTGCTTGGGAATATCCTTATCCCGGTTGCTTTCAGACCAACATCAACCATTGGAAACTCCATATTTTTGGGAATGTATCTCCTCATGTTGTTTTTCGCTGCCTTAGCGTATGGAATACAAGAAAAAAGCTTACCATTTAAGATATTCTATCTGTGCTCATGTACATTATTCTTATATGTGATCGTCCTTTCGGGAAGCCGAGCCGCGTACGGTGGACTTTTGATAGGGGCTTTATATTTTATTTTGCTCTATCCTCAAAAAATAAAAGCAGCTAAGATTGGCCTGATAGTATTGTTGGTAATCACTATCGGCCTTGTTGTATATATAAACACAAACTCTCATGTTCCTCAGTTTCTTGAGAATAATAGAATCTTTCAACTTGCACACTCGCGGTTATCCGTTAGTTTCCTCTTGCACGATGCCCGATTTTCTACCTGGGCTGTTGCCGTCAAAGCATTTGCGGCCCGGCCGCTACTAGGATGGGGCATGGAAAATTTTTCCATTGGTTTTAATAAATATTACACTCCCTTCCCCGGAGATGCGTGGTGGGACAAGCCCCACAATATTTTCCTCCAAATAGCAACCGAAGGTGGTATTGGCGCTCTCATCATCTATCTTATCTTAATAGGAAGTCTTGTATGGAAATTATGGAATGTCCGAAAGAAAGGTGACGCCAACAGCATGACCGCCCATATGCTTATGACCCTGGTAGTCTCATATCTTGTTTCAAATTTCTTTAGCATTGACTCATATCCGACATACATCCTTTTCTTTTTACTCGTTGCCCATGCATTGTTTCTCATACAACACTACGTACCGCGCCCCGAAGCAATAAAAAACCCTCAGATAAAAATTTTAAAATATGGCAAAGCATACGGAGTCGTACTTTTCCTTGTTTTGTTATTTTTCCTCTGGCAGTACAACATCAAACCCCTCATAATCAACAGGAGTATTGTCTACGCAGCAAGCATATCGCAAACTCCCGACTGTGAAAATATATTTACGGCCATGGATAAGGCCATTTCCTCAAAAAGCCTTTTGGATTCGTATGCGCGACTACGATACGTTGAATTTATAAAAGATTGCTCACAGTTTCATTCGGAACGGCTGGTGGAATTTGTCACAAAAGGGAAAACGCTCCTTCAACAATCAGTTGATATACAACCCTTGTATCCGCGAACCTATATTTTTCTTGGAAGTTTTGATACGCTTTTAGCTTCACAAGAACCCGATCCCGCTAAACGAGGCGCATTAGTCCAAGAAGCATATGCATACTTTACAAAGGCGGACAGTTTAGCTCCTGACCGCCAAGAAACCCTTTATGAAAAAACAAAAACAGATATCTTAGCACGGAATTTTCCATTAATGCTTCAAGAGGCCGAAACATGCATTCGCTTGTACCCAGACACGAGGGAATGTTATCAGGCGGCAGGACTTGCTTGTATTTATTTAAAAGATTTCCCAAAAGCCACCCAATATCTTCAAGCAGCACAACAGAGAAACCTTAACGTGTATGATTTTCCTACTGCCTATCAAATAATGGACGCGTATACTGCAGTGGGAGATGTTCAAGAGCTGCAAGTGTTATATCAACGCATGCAACTCTCATACGGCACCTGCACCTCTGATTCTCTCCCTATATGTTATTGGAAAAAAGCAGTGGTATACATCTACCAAAAGGAATACGCTAAAGCGAGCGAATCCATTGCTATGGCACAAAGCAGAGGATTTGATACACATTCTCTTTCTTCGCTCTATCAATTAATAAGTGCATATAATGCCGTTGGAAATTTTGAGGCATTGGCAACTATTTATGAGCAATTGGTTGCCACCAACCCCAACGCTCCTCAATTTCACTCATCATTAGCTATTGTATACCGTACGCTCGGCAAGTATGACAAAGCGCGAGCGCAAGCTCTTGAATTATTACGGCTGATACCAGAAGCGAAAGATGAGATTGATGCATTTATTAAAACCCTTCGTTAAACTACACATTCTTACCCATGGCGGTTGAAAAGAAAAATATATTGCATTGGATATACCTCTGTGGATTTTTACTTATTGTGGCTTTGCCGGCTTTAACGGTGCCTCCCTGGTTTAATTCAAATGATTGGGGCAAAACAATTCTTTTCAGAAGCTTTTTGTCTATTGTAGTATTCGTATTTTTCTGTCAGCTGGTTTACAAAAAAAATGTTTTTTTCCCCACAGTCAAAAGAAACATAATTTTTTGGCTTTTAATGGCGCTGGTGGTGGTGTTTTCGCTGGCAACTGTCTTCTCGCAGGATTATTATTTTAGCTTGTGGGGTTCCCCGGTGAGATCGGGAGGATTGGTCAACGTTGCTTTTTATATTGCTCTCTCAGCATTTTCTTTCTTTATATTAAAGGAAAACGAATGGAAGAAGGTATGGGACTGTGCCATTGTGGTGGGCGTTTTAGTTTCCCTGGTAGCTATTTTTCAGTTTTACGGCATTCTGAGCACAATTTTCACATCTGTTCCTGACAGGCCGTCTTCAACGTTAGGAAACCCCATCTTCCTTGCAATCTATATTCTCCTTTTATTTTTCCTTGCGTTATCCTTCACCATCAAAGAAGATAAAAAAATTAAAAAAGTGTTTTATCTTTCTGCGCTTTTGATATTCTTTTTTACCATACTCATAACGGGAGTCCGTGCTTCGTGGTTAGGATTGGCAATAGGGGGATTTTATTTTTTAATTTTTTACCCCAAAAAAATAACCAAAATTAAGCTTTCTGCTCTGGTGGTTTTAGTGTTAATTGTTGTAACGGTAGTATATGTAAATACCAACTCGTGGCTACCAAAAAATAAAATACTCCAATCGGTCGCATCAAGACTATCATTTGAGAGTTTAAAGAAGGAGGGGAGATTTGAAGCCTGGCCAGTGATGGTGAAAGTAATTCTTGCAAAACCCTTCGTGGGGTGGGGCCCTGAAAACCAGCAGATTGGCTTTGATAAACATTACAACCCACAGACGGTCATTTTTCCGTGGTGGGACAGGGCCCACAATATATTTTTAGACATAGCCAGCCAGGCGGGAATAGGAGCTTTGCTAATCTATATTTCTCTTTTTGTATGTACGTTCTACCAGTTACACAAAATAAAATTCACCAATGGAAATAATGACCATCTCATAGCTCACACAATTCAAGCAACTCTCATAGCGTATCTGGTGGCAAACCTTTTCAGTTTTGACTCTTTTTCTTCATACGTGATTTTTTTCCTCTTAATAGGATATTCTGCCCATATCATTTACAAACACAAAGAACAGACGCACATTACTGCGCACAAGTGGCTCATCGTGCCATCTATTGCGCTCTTTTTAATAGGTATTGTTTTCCTCTGGCAGTACAACGCATTACCCATTTCAGTTAACGCACAAGTAAATAAAGCCGAAAACTTGGCTACTGCGCAAAAATGCGATCAATCGTTGTCAGTAATGGATAATGTTTTAAAAAAGCATACTATTTTAGACTCATACGTACGAATGAAATATGTTGAATTTTTAAGAACATGTGATGGTTTTTATCCTGATAAAGATGTTGATTACTCAAAAAGAGGGGCCGAAATTTTAAAGGAGGCGGTGAAAATACAGCCGATATATTCTAGACTCTGGATATACCTGGGAAGTTTTACAACAGCAATGGCCAGTAATGAAAAAGACAAAACGATGCAGTCTCATTTAATAGAGGAATCTTACTCTTATTTACATAAAGCTCAGCAATTAGCTCCCCTTCATGCCGAAGTGCTCATTGAAAGGATAAAAGCTGACTTAGTGGTAAAAGATTATACATCTATGGAAAACGATGCACAAGCATGCCAAAATATGGATCCTAAAAACAGCCAGTGTTATTTTGCAAAAGCTTTGGCTGAATTATATGGTGGAGAATATCAAAAAGCTCACGATGATGTGTCTGTGGGATTATCGTATGTAGATTTAGACCTCTTAAGAGGTTTTGATTATTCTGATGTATCTGATCTATGGGCCGTACCCCCCATCATCGACATATGGGCTCAAAACAACCAGTACCAAAACATAGCCGATGTATATGAAAGTTTGTTAGCCAACAAGATAAACCCTCCCTGGCACGCATCCTTGGCAGTTGCATATCAAAAATTAGGTCGATATAAAGAAGCTCGGGAGCAGGCTCTTATATTTTTAAAGCTGACACCAAGATCCAAAGACGAGGTGGACAACTTTTTAAAGACGCTTCCTCAATAACATATGATGTTTCGTAAATATCCTTTTATTTACACCGTCGGCATTTTTATTATTTTAGCGTTGCCGCTGTTAAGCTGGTCACCGTGGTTTTACCCGACCGATTGGGGCAAAACAATTATATTTAGGAGCATTTTTGCCGTGCTTTTACTTATATGTGCCAGCCAGTTCTTTTTTGGAGAAATAAGTCACGGAGCCTTCCTTAAAAATAATCGCATCATACAGAGTCTTATGGTAGTGGTGTGTGCCTTTACCCTTGCGGTGCTCTTTTCTGTTGATCGCTATTTCAGTCTCTGGGGTTCTCCCGACCGCTCAGGAGGATTCGTTAATTTTATTTTTTACATTCTGTTTGCGGTTTTTTGTTTTCTTATCATCAGACCAGAAGATTGGAGAAAGCTTTGGGATTTTGCCATTGGCGTGGGAATAGTAGTTTCTGCTATAGCATTCATTCAATTTTTTGGCTTATTTAAAAGCGTATTTGTTGCTGTTGCCGAAAGACCGCCTTCAACGATGGGAAATCCCATATTTCTAGGAATGTATCTCCTCCTTTTATTCTTTATTACCGTCTCTTTCTTGTGGACCGAAAAAAATACATACAAAAGAATATATTATGCATGCAGTCTTATTATCTTCAGCTTCGCCATACTATTGACGGGAAGCAGGGCTGCGTACCTTGCAATGATTGCGGGCTTCATCATATTCATTCTCCTGTATCCAAAGAAATCAAAACCAATGAAGCTTGCTATTGTGGCATTAGTGGCACTGCCAATCCTTGTGGTTATTATTGCAAACGTAAGTACTAACCTTCCTTCGTTTATAAAAGATAATCGCGTATTTACTCAAGTATCAAAGCGCCTTTCGGTGGAAAATCTCCTCAATGAAGGACGGTTTGCTGAATGGAAGATTGCAGTAAAAGCCATCCAAGAAAAACCCTTATTAGGCTGGGGCCCAGAAAACTATGCTATTGCCCACGACAAATATTATGATCCCACCATCAGTCCGCTTCCCTGGTGGGACAGAGCGCATAATGTATTCCTTGACGTGGTAGCCTCAGCAGGAATTGTGGGACTCATTGCATATATAAGCCTGTTTGCCGCCCTTTTTTGGCATCTTCACATAACAAAACGCAACACCGAAGATCTCACTAAAAAAATAGTAATTACCGGCGTACAATCAGTTATTGCTGCATACCTGGTGGCAGATTTTTTCAGTTTTGATTCTTTTTCTACTTATATAATTTTTTTCTTCATCATCGCGTACTGCCTATACCTCACCACACCAGAACGCATGCAAGTTCTTACGGGAGCCTTATATCCACAATGGCTCAAAGGAGCGGCTCTGGCATTCTTATCAATACTGGTAGCGGTATTTTTATGGCAGTACAATTGGTCGCCGTTTATTATGAACGTCAACATAAATAAGGCTCAAAATTCGGTTAACCGCCAACAATGCGATCCGGCATTTGCCCTTATGGATACTGTTCTCAAGACGCATAACTTTTTATATGCGTATGCCCGAATGCAATATGTTGAGTTCACGATAGTCTGCAATATCTATCATCCGGAAAATAATGTAACGTATGTGCAAAAAGGATACGAGGCAATAAGTCAGGCAGTACAAAAACGGCCTTTGTATACGCGTTACTGGCTTGCATTGGGGACCTATGCGGGCAACTTGGCACAAGGAGAAAAAGACGGAGGGAAGAAAACCGAATGGCTTTTGAAAGCTCGCCACTATCTTGGCACTGCACGTGAACTTGGTCCCAAACATCAGGACATTATTGTTGAAGAATCAAAAATAGAAATGATTGCCGGTGACTACAAAAAGATGGAAGACTATGCTCGAGAATGTATTGGCGTCGATGACCGGTCACCAGACTGTTGGTGGTACCTTGCTCTTTCACAAATATATCAAGGAAAAATAGATCAAGCACAGACATCGTTGCAGGAAGCCTATACACGAGGATATGATCTCTATGACACGAGAAATCTTAATGCGCCGCCGCTGATTAACGCATATATTTCTATGAAAGATTATAAGTATGTCATTCCCATATACCAAGGGCTTATCGTACGTCACCCCAATGATTTTCAATACCATGCCTCCTTAGCATATGCCTATAAGTTGACGGGTGACTATACAAATGCCCGTAAAGAAGCGATGATTGTTTTACAATTATCCCCTGAATCTAAAGATAGTGTAGAGGCGTTTTTGCGAACGTTGCCCTAACACATCCATGAGTAAAACTACTGGTATAAAAAACAATCTCCACTGGCTATATATGAGTGGTTTTTATTTCATTCTTGCATTACCACTCGTGGCATTCACGTCGTGGTTCTATCCGGTTGATTGGGGCAAAGCTATTCTCTTGCGTATCATTATCAGTATCCTCATGTGTATGTTCGCGTGGCAGTTTTTATATAAAAAAACTCAGCTATCTATACCACGTCTCAAAAGAAATATTATATTCTGGCTCTTATGTGGTCTTTTTTTGATATATTGCATTGCAAGCATATTCTCTCTTGATCCACAATTTAGTTTATGGGGATCTCCATACCGGGCCGGTGGTTTTATCACCTATGCATGTTATATTGTTTTTGCAATACTGCTCTTTATTATTGCCCGCCGCCAAGACTGGGAAAAACTATGGAATTTTTCAATTGGAACAGGAGTCATCGTAAGTTTTATTGCCCTCGCGCAGTACATCTTTAAGCTCATACCGGAAACCGCCGGTGCCAAGCCCATTTCTACTATAGGAAACTCAGTTCCCCTAACGATCTATCTTTTATTCCTCGTATGGATAACTCTCGCCTATGCGCTCAAAGAAACAGTGGCGTGGAAAAAAATATTTTATTGGGGCGCGCTTGCATTATTTGGCCTGGTTATTTTCATAAGTTTCCAGCGCGCAGCGTTTGTGGGCCTTACTATCGGAGCCGTATATTTTGTATTTTTCCTTCCCCATCCTAAAAAATGGTTGAAAATTTCAGTTGGAATATTCTTAGTCCTTGTTGGCCTCGTGATTGTCTATGCAAATGTAACGGGAACACTCCCGAAACTTTCAATACAGTCGGTATTATCTGATTCACGGTTTTCTGTGTGGCGCGACATTGAAATAAAAATGTTGAAGGAAAAACCACTGCTCGGATGGGGACCGGAAAATTTCTTCGTGGGTTTTGACACTTTCTATAATCCAGCGATATTTAACCCAACAACAGACTCTCAGTATGATTCGATGAATAATACTTTGGGAACCTGGTGGGATCGGGCTCATAATAACCTACTTCAAACAGGAATTGATGCGGGGATAGTAGCAATGATTATATATCTGGTCCTGTTTGGAGCTTTATTTTATAAACTTGGCAAAGTCAAAAAAATTCCCGACACTCCTTTGCATACGATGGTAGTAATCCATGCACTCCAAGCAACACTGCTTGCGTATTTTTGCGCTAATTTTTTCAGTGTTGATGACGTGCCAACCTATCTTTTATTTTTTGTTGTCATTGGATATTCTCTTCACCTTATATATCCTGGCACTGCAAAAGAATCTCATGAGCGCACTACGAGTATGCAAAAACCAGTAAAAATTATTCTTGTGTCACTAGTATTCTGCGCAGCAGCAGTATTTATATGGCACTATAATCTTGTCCCTTTGTATATAAATGCGATGGTTAATAAAAGCCAGCAATTAGTGGAAAAGAAGAATTGCGACCAGGGATTACACGATATGGACGCTCTCTTGCAAAAACACAGTTTTTTGGATTCATACATACGGAATCAGTATATTGAATTTGAAAAACAATGCATCGTTTCACATCCCGAAAACGCCATGGCCTATGCACAAAGAGGATTAGACGTGTTACAAGAAGCTGTTACCATCCAACCTTTGTATACCCGGTATTGGCTGTGGGCAGGAACCCTTGCAACAACGCTTGCCGAAAGCCAAGAAGACCAAGCACAACAACATGCAACAATTCAACAGGCGGGCTCATATCTTCATAAAGCAGCATTCCTGGCTCCACAACGCCAGGAAATAATGATCGCAGAGGCAAAACTACAGATAGACGCAGAAGATTACCATGGCGCACAAACATATGCTACAACATGTATTAATCTCAACCCCCGCTGGGGAGACTGCTGGTGGTATTTGGCACTTTCGCAAATCTACCTGAATGACACCGCACATGCACGAGAAAATATCCAGTACGCCAATGACCGCGGATTTAACGTGGATTCACAAGAACGGCTCGTTGAGATCGCAAATGCATACGGAGTTATTCATGATTATAAGAATCTTATTGTAGTATTTGAAGAATTAGCTTCCCTTAACCCTACGGTTGCCGAATACCATACGTGGCTGGCACAATTTTATGAGAAATTAGGCCGGTATGCCGATGCACAAAAAGAGGCCCAACTGGCCTCGCAATTGTCGCCTCAAAAATAATTTAAAATGTATGCAAACCAAAAACCGCCCGAAGGCGGTTTTTGGTGTTCTCTGAACCTACTTATACAGTAAGCAAGAGATCCGTCCAGATTACTGCGATACTGAGTATGCAGTGACTGGGAACGGTACGATGGAGACTCCCGTCAAGTTAGTGCCTGATGCACCAGCTGTCGAGGAATCATCCCAGATGAACGCGGCGGTTGCCCCTGCGGATGCCGCAGTGACTGTTCCATTAACCAATGTGGTTGAAATGGTTGCCTTGTTCGTACCGACGTTGATTGCACCAGCGGTTGTCACATACAGATCAAACTGTTGTGATGATCCTGCTGAAATAATCAAGTCGTTGGCGTAGGTGTAGGCTACTCCGTCAGCTGAGTGTGCGCCGCAAACTACGTTTGTCGTAGAAACTGCGGTACATGACCAGCCAGAGATACTAATACTCTGACCTCCAAAGGCCAAGAAGGCGCTGGAGATTGATGTCGGAGCAGTCGAGAAGCCAGCATATCCGAGAGCGAAGTTAATCTGTCTCAAGCGGATATCGCCCTTGGCGTTCGCCGTGACCGTGACCTGGCCAACTTTCGTTGACGTGTTCAAGATCATACCAGTGCTGCCACCTGCGGCAACAGCAAGGGACGGTGAAGAGCCAACAAGCGTGACTGCGTTGTTTGGTACAACGCCCAAGTTGCCTGATCCGGTAAGGGTTGCGGTACAACCTCCACCAGTCTGACAAATTGTAGCAGTCGTTCCACCTGATGTGTACTTAACGTACTGCAGTGAAACGAACACGCTGGTAGCTGGGGTTAATCCGGTCAATCCTACTGGCGAGTATGAAACCATTGCGTTGTAATTGGTTCCCGTCAATGGGACGCTCAGATTAAGACCAGTCAAGTATGCAACTCCCGAAACTGGAGCCGCGCACACTGCGCCAACACAAACGTTGGTGACTGCAGTGGACGGAGAAGCTTCAGTGCTCGAAGCAATGAACTTCAACTCAGTAATAGTTGCAGGTGCATTGGTAGCAAGGAAGTTGAATGTAGCCTGTGATCCATTGGTAACTCCCGTTGCCCCGGCAGCAATATACTGCGTCAGGGTGGTATTGGTTCCTACCATGGACGGCGTGCCTACGGTTCCTGTGTTAAAGGTGATCGTAATTGGGTTTAGCGACAATCCAGTCGTATTTGATACGTTGCTGGATACGCCAGTGAAGCTGACGTTCATCTGAGGCTGAATGGTTACGTTAGTACCAGCTGTTGCACCGCTGTTCAAGTACACGCCAATCGTCTTTGATGCTCCCGGAGCCAACGTGAAGTTGACCGAGAAGTTATCGGTAGCGTTTCCTGAAGCTGCAGCCGTTGAAGGCTGGATTGGTGTTGAACCAGATCCCGATGTTTCATCAGTCCTCAAGCTGGAGTAGTTGGTTGAACCAGCTGAAGCTCCATAGGTGAGCTTAACCGCAAGGTTCGTGACACGTACTGATTCAGATGAACTGGTGTTCTGCAAAATGAACGATCCAACTTTTGTGTTAGAAGAGTTCGGTGCTAAAGTCTGGCTCAGTAAGGTTGTGTCCTTGGCAATAGTCAATGTTCCTGTTTGGATGACATTGGTATGGCCCGTGACGGCGGCTGTTGGGAAGTTAATTAAGTTCTGTGAACTTTGTCCCGTAGCGCCTCCGGTAACGACAACCAAGTTGACACCGACAGTTCCTGAAGTCCAGTTGACCGAGTTGGTATTCATCAAATCGGCGCGAACTTCAAGGGTGCTGTCAACTCCAGCTGAAGCGATCATTTGTGATCCCAAGCTAAAGTTCTTTTGGTTTGCAGAACCGTCCATATTGGCGACGCCAGTGATGTCGGTCTGAGTACCAACTTGCGTTCCATTGAAGTACAATGTGACGTTCTTCAATCCGCAAGTACCGGTACAAACACCTCCTGCGCTGGTTACGTCCGTACCAGGAGAAGCTTCAGCAGCTGACGTAAGCACTGGGGCAATAGTCAAGCTGGTGACTTTCAAATCTTCACCATACGGATGGACAATAAATCTTCCAATCAAAGCATTTCCGGATCCGCCGGTAATGTTTGTGGTGGCGTTAAACGTTGGTTCGTTGGTAACAGTTAAGGTACCCTGACCAATGTTTACTGTTGCGCCACTGCTTGGAAGAGCTCCTGGATTAGAGACAGCAACAGCAATGTTGACCCCCTGTTGAGGATCCATGACAGTCAAATCAGCTGCAGACTGCAACGAGAATTGAGCAGTTCTGGCTGCTCCCTTCTGAATGTCAGCCCGTACTTCCAACGTGTGGCCTCCGGTTGAAAGGTTGATCGGAGACGAGCTCAGATCAAAGAAGGCATAGTTGGTGCCAGTAACCGTAGTCATGGTGGCGGTCTTGCCCGAATCAACTCCGTCAACATAGAGCTTAATGTTGCTCAATGCATCAATTGGAGCTGAACCGATAACCTTAAAGCCAGCGGCTTTCAGCTGTACTGCACGGACACCGACCAATGTGGACTGTGACCAGAATGAGTACTGCATTGTCCCAGCGTTTACCGTTGGGCTTCCTGAAGAACCGTTAGCAGCGTTAAAGGTAACGGTAGCTAAGTTGCTCACCAAGATGTTCATGGTGTTACCCATGATGCTCACGGTGCTTGCCGTTCCGTTGGCGGTATAACCGCTCAAGGTAACTACTAATGTTGCAGCAGTGTTAGCTGCAGTTGAAGCAACGTCACCGCGTACTGAGATAACCTGCGATCCATTAACTGCGATGTTTAGATTGTTCATGACAATCTTGCCAGTCGAATTAAACGAGTAGCCATCGGTAATGCGCATATTTCCCATGTACAAGTACACGTTCGTTAACGTGTTCTGGTCTGAGATACCGGTACGAGTCAAAGTAACTGATGTGACAGTTCCTGATCCCATAAAGGTAAAGTGAGCCAAATCAGCTTGTGCTTGGCTGTTGACGATTGCTCCTGAGGCTGGAGAGTCAGCTGAAAGGGCTACTGTTACGCTGCCCGTTCCCTGAGTTCCACCAGTCGTTCCACCCGTTGTTCCACCGGTTGTTCCACCGGAAGTAAGCCAGGTGTTCAATTTTGCACGTGACATAGGACCGACCTGGCTAGCAGGTGTGATCCCGTTTTGCGCCTGCCATGATCTTACAGCTCCTAAGGTCAACGGACCAAAGTAGCCTGACATTGGAGAAACATGCAAGATAGCTTGTAAGCAGCTTACATCGTTACCCCGTGTGCCAACGGTAAGATTCCTGGTGAATGTAACACCAGAGCATTGTGCTGGAACTCCTGAAGAACCACCCTTAAGGGCATTCAACTGAGCCAACAAGGCATTGATTTGTGCCTGAAGGTCCGAAATCATATCGGCGCCAGCAACGGCAGGAGCAATTAAGGCAACCATAGTCATTGCGACTGTGGCTGTGATAATTGTTTTTCTTATATTCATTGTTTAATTTAATCTTTCTATCCGCTTACCAGATAATCTGTTAATCGGATAAATTGGTTTACTAGTTTTCTATTAACATCGGTCGACCATGTATGTCTTGTTGACCCCCAGAAATTCGGGAAGTCCGCCGCGCGGACTATTGATTCTCGCGGTTTTACGTAATAACAACGAACGCCAATCGTCCGTCCGCGAACTTGTCAACAAGTCACGACTTGTCAAATGTTGGAGGAATGTGCAGAGCACATATCTGCTCCGCCCCTCACGCTTTTATACAAAGCACGCGGGGCGAAGCACATTCGCCGTTATTGTTGAGTTTGCGGAGCGTTTATTCCCGTATTAGTACCAGTATCTTTTATTGGCTGCGTTTCGTGGATGTCCGTCGTGTTAATCAGTAAATATGCTTCCAATGCATGCGGACAATCCTCCGTGGCACGGATAGTATTTGCCTCATCCAATTTTGTTTGTTCACTTTCGGTTAAATTAGCTTTATTATCGTTTAAATCTTTGCTGAGCGGCGTAACAACTGCTTCACAGAGTTCAATAGAGGCCGCTTGTGCCTCAGCATCGCCGTTTACATCAAGCAAGGTTTTGTTCTGCTGCAGTTGCACGGCTACCTGACGCGCCAAAGATGGGTTGCTGTGTACGGCTGCCGCCAAATCTTTTGCCGCTTTCTTTACTTTTTGAGCGGCTGTTGCTGTGTTTTCACCGCTAGCCACCGCATTCTTCAATGATTCAGTATCGGCTTTCAATGCTTCAATATTACTTTTCAGCGCTAATAAATTAGCTGCTGATTGATTAGCAACTTTTACATCATTAGAAAGCTTATATTCTAACAATCCAGAGGCTCCGATAAATACAACCATTACGGCAATAACCGCATAGGCAAGTTTTCTGGTTGCAAGCAGTGATAGGACATTAGAGAAGATACCAGGAGTTGGTTGGGACATTACCGGAGTTTGATTTTGCAGGATTTGACGCTTAGCAAAAGCAACCCATTCTTGATTGGGTTTAATGTCTTGGAGAGTCTTAAATTTTGCTATGAGTTCCTTCTCTTGCATGGTGTATACAGTACAGACGAGAAAATGCCTATTACGTTACACTAGGAGCTACAGTAGCTCTCTATGCTTCAAGAACATCCTTGAGGGACTTTAACCCTCGGTGAAGCATAACACGGACGGTCCCTGCGGGCTTACCAATAATCTCTGCTATTTCGGCTACCGGCATGTCATCAAGGTAATGCCATATAATGATATCTTGATACTCCTGTTTTACCTGATTAAGAGCAGTCTTTACTGCCTCGATATCAGCGTTAAGGGCAGCTTTTTCATAGATATTTGTCCTATCTTGGATATGAGGAATAGCATCAAGCGATACTGATTGAGCCTTATCTTTGGCCCTATAATGATCAATGACCATATTACGGGCAACTTGGTATAAAAAGGCCCGTGGTTTGGCAATGCCCCCATTATCTTTATGGGTCTCCCAGCCCTTCAAAAATACCCGGGAAGTAATGTCCTCCGCGGTCTCCTGGGAGTTTACTTTCAAGTAAACAAATCGGTATATCTTTTCAACGTATTCATCGTAGATTCTACTAAATTGTTCAGTATAATCATTCATCATACGAGAGTTCCACTATAATATAAAAATACCAATAAGTCAATGATTAGCTAGGACATTTATTAGGACAAAATTTGAGATTATACTGTCCTATCTTGTCCTAACCTATAAGAGGCTTGATTCCATTCACCTATCCGCGTAATTTTTCCCTTTTTTAACAAATCATCCAAATCTCTCCGTAATGTCCGTTTTGTCACACTGGGAATTTCTTTTAACAGATCCGCCACCTGTACCTGGTCTCTTTGTGAGAGAATTTTGATGATTTTTTCTTGCCGTAGCGTGAAATGAGAAGATACATCTTGCATCTTTCCATTTTCAAGGAGAGGAATATGTTCTTGTACGAGCGGAACAGCTGTATATGTCCCCTTTATTCCTTCTGTAAGGGCGTGATATTCCTTTAAAAGAATCAAAAGGTTAAACCCGCCCAACCATCCTTGGTGCTTGGCAAGTTCAAGGTATTGCTCCAGGAGCGTCATATCAGCGATGACCTGGGCTTTTATTTTTTCAACATCTTTATCCCTGCCTTCAAGCAAAACAAAACTATCAAGGAGGCTGAGGGCTTTTTCTTTTGCCTTATTTTTTAAGGGATCTTGGTCAGGAAAAAAATCCAACAATCCGTAGGTAGCATGGATAATTTTGACGAACTTTTGATCCATAGAATTTATCAATTGTAGCAAAAAAAGAACTTTTCCGTCAAAGGTGGCGCATGATGCTGTCCTTCAGGTTGACGAAGGGGATGAATTTTTAGTATTAAATAAGTATGAATACAAAAAGAAAAAACGGAGAAAGATTTTTCAAAGAACTATATCATGAACGACAGGTACGAGAAAGTATGGAAGTGGTAGAACATCGATTGGCTGAGCTTGAAGATAGTATAGGAAGAAACTTAAGCGAAGTTGAGCAAATGGGAATATTGGATGTAGTTGACGAGTTAACACCAAAAGACAAAAAAGGAGATTATTTATATGAGCTCATCCCTTTTGAGTATGCATGGGACGTCTACCAAATAAAACGAAAACGCATGTTTGAAAATTTTTTCAATCAAAAAAGCCCGTAACGGGCTTTTTAGTTTATGATGCAGTTTTAGTAAGGAGTTTGGGAGCGCTAAAGACGATTTTACCGCGACTTTCATCAATCATCACCTTGCTGCCTTCTTGGATTTCACCGGTAACTATCTTCAATGATAAGGGGTCTAAAATAAGGCGCTGGATAAGGCGTTTAAGAGGACGAGCGCCCATGTTCGGATCAAATCCGTCACGCACGAGGAGTTCTTTTGCCTTATCAGATACCTTAATAGTAATTTCTTTTGCCGCTAAGCGCTTTTCTACTTTGGTCATTTCTAACTCGACAATACGCTTAATATCTTCGGGCTTGAGATGATTAAACAAGACAATTTCATCAATACGGTTCAAGAATTCGGGCCGGAAATGATCGTGCAAAGAATCCATCATCTTTTCTTTTAACGATTGGCGCTCAGCATTTTCTTCGGCGGTAAAGCCAATCGATGACATCTTGTTAACAAAATCAGATCCGACGTTACTCGTCATGATGATAATGGTATTTTTGAACGATACTACACGGCCCTTTGAGTCCGTTAAGCGTCCGTCTTCAAAAATCTGTAATAAAATATTAAAGACATCGGGATGAGCCTTTTCAATTTCGTCCAGTAAAATGACTGAATAGGGGCGGCGTTTTACTTTTTCGGTGAGCTGGCCGGCTTCTTCATAACCAACGTATCCTGGAGGCGAACCGATGATTTTCGAAACGGTGTGGCGTTCCATGTATTCTGACATATCGAGCCGAATCATTGCCTTTTCATCGTCAAAAAGGAATTCTGCGAGCGCCCGGGCTGTTTCAGTTTTGCCTACACCTGTGGGCCCCAAAAAGAGGAAACTACCGAGGGGCTTGTTTTCTTCTGAAATGCCCGCGCGCGCCCGGCGAATAGCCCGGCTGATAGCGCTAATAGCTTCTTCTTGGCCGATAACACGCCGGGCAAAGGCTTCTTCCATTGTTTCCAGTTTTTTAGCTTCTTCAGTAACTAACCGAGTCACCGGAATGCCTGTCCATCGTGAAACAACTTTAGCTACTTCTTCTTCAGTCACTTCTTCCTTCAAGAAATGATGTGAGCGTTGTAATTTGACCAGTTTTTGTTCAATGTGCTTTTGTTCTTTTACCAGCTGAGGAATTTTGCCGTATTTAATTTCGGCAACTTTCTCCAAATCAGCCTCGCGCTGGGCGATTTCAGTTTGATAATACAAGGCGTCTAATTCTTCGCGAATAGTCTTGATTTTATTAATCAACTCTTTTTCCGCCTGCCACTGGGCCGCCATGCCTTTTGACTTTTCTTTAATATCAGCCAGTTCTTTTGCAATGATCTTTAAGCGCTTTTCAGATCCCTTTTCTTTCTTGAGTGCCTGCCGTTCAATTTCCAAACGAGTAATTTCCTCTTCGTATTTTTCCAATTCCTGGGGCTCTGATTCAATTTCTAATCGTAAAGCAGCGGCAGCTTCGTCCATAAGGTCAACCGCCTTATCAGGAAGGAATCGATCAGAAATATAACGGGATGACAATTCAACGGCGGCTTTAATAGCTGAATCCTTGATGCGAACCCCATGGTGCACTTCATATTTTTCTTTGATACCACGTAAAATAGCGGTGGCATCTTCACCTGTTGGCTCTTGAACATAAATAGGCTGGAATCGGCGTTCAAGGGCGGGGTCCTTTTCAATGTATTTTTGGTATTCTTTGAGGGTTGTCGCCCCAATTGCCCGCAGTTCTCCCCGTGCCAATGCGGGCTTTAAGAGGTTGCTGGCATCAATAGCGCCTTCAGCTGCTCCCGCCCCCACTAAGGTATGCAATTCATCAATAAACAACACATAGCGGCTTGAAGCCCGGCTAATTTCCTTCAGGAGCGCTTTAATACGTGTTTCAAACTCGCCGCGGTATTTGGTCCCGGCAATAATAGCTCCTAAGTCCAGCGAGATGATTTCTTTATTTTTTAAAAATTCCGGCACATTGCCACGGGCAATACGCTGAGCCAAGCCTTCAACAATGGCAGTCTTTCCCACTCCTGCTTCACCAATGAGCACGGGGTTATTTTTCGTGCGCCGTGAAATGATCTGCATCAACCGGCGAATTTCATTATCGCGGCCGACAATAGGGTCAATTTTTCCTGCGGCGGCCAAGTCTGTTAAGTTACGCGTATATTTTTCAATAACCTGGTATTTTGCTTCGGGTTCGGGATCAGTAATGCGCTGACCACCACGGATTTGGGAAAGCACCTTTAAGATTCCGTCGTAGGTTATTTTTGAGCCGGCGGCTTCGGCAGTATAGAAGTTATTTTTTTCCAAGACATCCTTAGCCATGGATTTAGTATCCATTAACGACAAAAACAGATGTTCGACAGAAATAAATTCGTCGCCCATTTTTATAGATTCTTGGCGTGCTCGCTCAAGGACGCGGGCCATATCTTGAGTCAAATAAAACTGGCCAAATGCCGTTGGCGCCAATAAACTTGAGATTTTGCGCAGCTCAGCCTCCGTTTTCTTGCGGAGGGTATCGATATCAACCCCCAGCCGCTGTAAAATAGTGATGACGGCTGAATTTTCCTGGAGCAATAACGAAAGCAAAAGATGCAAGGCATCTATTTGCTGCTGCCCGCGTTCTTGGGCGATTGTTTGGGCCGACAAAATAGCGTCTTGCGCCTTATTAGTAAAATTTCCCCCTGATGTTCCCCCATTCATATGATTTTATTATATAGTATAACGACGAAAGAGTCGCTATGATGTTACGGTACTCGAAATATTAGCAAAGTGCAAGCTCGAGTGCTAACTTTGAGGCCGTTCGCCAAGGGTAAGAGAGATATTTATTTCCTTGCCTGCACGAAGAACTATTAAGGTGACGGTGTCGCCGACATTGTATTTTGCAATAACTTTCTCCATAGAGTTGTCAGTAGTAATTTTTTGACCATTTAATTGCAAAATCACATCGTTGGCTTTGATACCAGCTTTTTCGGCAGGCGAGCTGGCAACGACAGCTTTTTCTCCCTTGGTTCCCGCCATAACCAAGGCCCCGTAATTAACCGAAAGATGATATTTCTGCTGAGCTTGGTCATCAACAAGAATATATCGTACTCCGATAAACGGATACGAAATTGTAATCGTTCCGGTTTGTCCTGATTGAGCCAATACTTGGCTAATATCCTTTTTGGCAACATTAATGGGAATGGCAAATCCCACCGACTGGGCGCCTTCTGCCGTAGCAACGTTAATGCCGACAACTTCTCCCTTTAAGTTAAGCAACGGTCCACCCGAGTTTCCCGGATTGATAGCGGCATCAGTTTGAACGCTATCTTCAATAGTTTCTGAAAATCCGTTTCCTCCCGAAGCCGAAACCGTCCGCCCAAGGCCGGAAATGACACCGACTGACACGGTATTACGAAACTGCCCCAATGCATTTCCAATGGCAATTGCGGTTTGGCCTATTTGAATTGTATTAGAGTCGCCAATTTTTATTGCCGGGAATTTTTGGTCGCTTTTTATCTTTATGAGCGCTACGTCATGCACGGGATCCAATGCCATGACCGAGGAAGAATACTTTTGGCCATCATTGGTAAGGACGGTATATTCAGCGGTCTTATCGATCACAACGTGCTTATTAGTTAGAACAAGTCCGTCTTCTGAAATAATAAACCCAGAACCCGCACCAATTTCCTGTTTTTGAGTTCCATTTTGAATTTCCTGGGGAACCAAAAATCCTGGAAACTGATTGCTAAAGGGTGTACCTTCAAAGGGATTAATGAGCTGCTGTTGGTATACCGGAAGGTTTTTGGAAATGATAATAGATACTACCGATGGCGAAGCTGATTTAACAGAATCAATGACTGCTTCCTCATAATCAATTTTTGACTGGTATGATTCGGGATTGGGGTTTTGAGGAGGAGCAAGGGGTGACAGTTGGGAAACAACATTATGTTCCGCCCGCTGCAAAAACGACTGAAATTGGCTTTGGAGATAACCCACGGAAACTTTCCCGGCCATAAGGGCGGCAACAAACAAAATCACTACAACAAAGACCAAAGCCTGCACTGCACGGTTTTGGAAAATATTGGAAAACTTACTCTTTAAATTTTTAGGATTTATGCGAGGTATTTCGTACATACATTATTTATTTTTTGTCTTTTTTTTATAATGAGCAAATTGATACGTAATGAAATGAGATCGTACTGGACGGCCAAGAACTACTTCATGAAGGCCCGTAAGAAAATACTTAAATCCTGTGGCAATCCACCCATCTTTGACGAATCTCCGGTCAGAAAAAAACAATTCATGCGAGCGAAGAATACCGGTTTTTCCGTATTGTGCTGCCCGGCGAGCCAATTCATGGTCTTCGGCGATAGTAATCGTTTCATCGTATCCGCCGAGCTTCTCAAAAAGGTCTTTTTTAACGATCATACCCATCGCTCCGTGAGGCCTGATATGTTCCAACGCCAGAATCATTTTATTGTAAAAGGTGTTTACGAGAAAATATGAATACCATTTTAAGGGGATGGGATGCAGACAGAAACTGGCAAAATCAAGATTGCGTCGGGAAAATTCATCCAGTGAGTCGCGTAAAAAATTATCAGAAAGGAGAGCATCGGCATCAAGAAAAAATAAAATGTCTCCCTTCGCTACTTGAGCTCCGTTGTTACGGCCGGCGGCGGGTAATCCACCAGGGGCTACTATGCAATTATACTTGTGCGCGATCGCCAAAGTTGCATCCGTTGAGCCAGCGTCAGCAATAATAATTTCATAGTCAACGCCTTGTTGTTTGACAATAGACTCTAACACAATAGGCAAATAATCTTCTTCGTTGAGTGTCGGTATGATAATACTAAGCATGATGATGAGATTTATTAGTGGAAAGCCAGTCTGCAATCACCTGCGCAACCTCCTTTGGATTTTCTATGGTTGCCAAGTGCCCTGAATGCTCAATGACCTTAAATTCACCTCGAGGGAGACGATGACGCAGTTCTTTAATAGAATTCACTGTTGCAAACTGGTCTTTGCCACCGGCGACAACTAAGGTATCAATGGCAAGGGAGGGACCCTGTGATAAGGGTGCTGAACGTGAAAAATCATCCAAGAGCTCGCTGTTGGCCCGTGGACTGAGTTGTTGCACTTCCTGGGAGATAATATCAATGAGCTTCTGTTTAGTGTGGCCGGTGGCTGATTTAAAAATAACCCAGTGTTTGATTGTTGAAGACACTTTATTAAGCATCCATGCTTTGCGCATGGACGGAGGAAGAAGATCTCCTACTTTTGAATTCATAATCGCTATTTTTCCCATAACACTATCAACTTTTACCACGGGTGTTATAAAAACTAGACTTTTAACCATACTCGGATTACGGAGGCTATATTCAAGTGCCATGCGAGCACCAAATGAATGCCCCACGATAACGCATTCGCGAACACCGCAGCGTTGTAAAAAGCGTTCCAGCCACACGACATAACTGCTGAGTGTATGAACCCCCACAAGCTCCTGTGATGCTCCGCAACCGGGAAGATCAGGAATAAGGAGCCGGTACTGACCGAATGCTTTGGCCACCTGTATCATTCCCCCATGGCTTCCGGGAAACCCATGTAAAAAAACAATGACCGGAGCATCAAGGTTTGCATGTTCCCAATAATGGAATGTCTGGCGGTTGATAGTGATTGTTTTTTCGGTAAACATCTAGGTAAACGCTAATAATGCTAATCCAATGCCAATACATACCATGGCAATGATTTTTTTGGCAAGGATTGGCAGGGACATCTTTTCCTTTAACACATGAGGGAAGAACAGGGTAAAAAACGAGGTAATAAAAAATAAAAATATGTACTGAAGACCGCGCAAGGAATTAATAATCGGCAAAAATGCAACGGGAGCCAAGGCAACCGCAAAGCTTTGTGTTAATCCGGCAATGCCTCCCGATACCTGGGTTCCCAGAAAGAGTGCTGTTGTTTTTTTATTAAAAGATCCGTGATGCTTGAATATTTCCGTGCGAAATGCAGTACTGGTGAGGAAAAATAAGGCTATGACCGCAGCTGAAATCCTCATCCAAATGAGCCCTTGTAAAAATGACTGATGCAAAAATACCTGTTTAGAGGCAACGCTATCAACAGCAAATAAGAGTGCGGCGCACGCAACAATCAAAAGATATTTGCCTGCGGCAAAGATGTTCTTTTCCCACGAAATAATAATGCTTCCCAGCAAGAGCAGCGTAAACGATGCCATGATAGTTGGGGTAAATTGCTGAAATCCCCAGAACGCCCACGTTAGCATAAGGACGACAACGGGTTGAATAGCTCCAATGGCAGCCATGACCCGCGAAGCATCATATTTTTCAAGTCCATAGAACATGACATAAATGCCCGTAACATATGCAATTGCTTCTAAAAGAACCCATAACAAGCTATGGATATCAGGAATAGAAAACCCAACAAAAGGAATTAATAAAACTGCAATGAGGCCAAGAATGCACACATAAAACGTGTAGACGCGCGGGCGCGGAGTTTCAGATAACACCAACTTGTCGCCAAAAAACGACATGCTGAAAAACCAATATGAGACGATACTAATGCCAAGCCATGAAATAACCATACTTATTGAGTATTACGAATAATATTGTGTGCTGTATTCCATATATCGGGTTTATGTTGCACTGTTTTCATCCAGTACCACCATTCTGTCCCCCAGAAGTAGAATTGGTCAAGGCCGGTGCGTTTAGCATACTGAACTACTTTTTCAAATTGATCAGGATTCATGGATTTTTCCTGGACATTAACAGGCACGTCATAAAAGAAATCTTTGGTCCACGGTTCAGCCTGCAATTCAACATTGATCACTTTTTTGCCAAAGAATGCACTCACAAGGGATGATTTTATCCAATATGCTGACGGTGGCAGGGGAAAGGTGGCATAAAATCCAACACTCTTTGACAGGTGGACCCATATTCGTCGGTACATCGTCGTGCCGACAATGTCCCCAATGCGCGCGGCTTGCCACCACAGCGATTGCTCGCCTGAATCAGAAATAATAACCGGATGGTTGGGGTCAAGAGACTTGATAAGCGCTACTTCTTGCTTTAAAAAATTAGTGTCGTACCAGGGGCATTGGCCAAAACGGAACAATGGCTCGTTTTCAGCCTGCCATGCTTCGATAACGCCGCTATCTTTGTACCGCGAAACCACGGCAGTAATGTATGAGAGAATCTCTTTTTGCTGTTCTTGTTTTGAAAGGCCTTCTGCCCACGAAGGTATATGACATTCAGGCCAGCGCCCTGTTTTCATACCGACCACGTATACAATAGTAGCATGATAACTCTGAGCCTGGGCAATCTGCCAATCAATATCGTCAAAAAAGTATGTTCCCCGTGTGCCACCGACAAAATCCCAATTGGTCACCAATTTTATTTTTTTGACTCCCAAATCTTCAAGGATTGAAAGATACAGTTGTTTCCAATTAAGATGCAGTGCTTCCGCCTGCATCTGGGAAAAATTAACCCCCCACATAATTTTTTTTGATGCAGGTGCAGGGATTAAAAAAACAACAGCACCAAGTACGCCGGCGAGAATAATGCCGATAAGGATCGTTTTAAGAAACCAACGCATGACGCTGTCCTGAAATTATTTTTTGAATGTTGTAGGTTCCTAAAATTTTCATTTCCACAAAGCCCTGCATAGCCATTTCCGCAAGATCTCCTGCATACAAAAGGTCATAGAGCCACTGGTGGGTGTAGTGAGGATTGTCCTGCTCGGTTCCCGCGCCAATATGCAAAATGAATCGTTTATTAAAATCTTCTTGTGAGCCCAGTGGTGGAGCAATGATGATGGGAATACCAAGGCCCGCATAAAATGTCAGCTCTGACGGCTTGGTCCATAAAACATCGATAGTGTGCAAAGCATTATTGAAGGCACGAAAATATTCTTCTACCGTTTCTCCATATAAAATATCAACCCCATCATCCAGCGTAACGCGCTTGAGATGGGTTTGAAAGTATGTGCGCAGCTCTTTATGGGTACCTACCGAAATAATCATGCGTAATTGTTTATATCGTATTTTCTCTCCAAGGCTATTAATAATTTCTGCAACTAACTCTTTTTGTGCTCCTGCTCCGCCAATAGAAAACATGACGGTCAGGGGATGATTACTCATCTTAGGTAATTCTCCTAAGTAATTTTTAATAAGAGGCCCATAGAGTTTGCGGTATTTTCCGCTCGGGTCAAGATTTAAAAGCCGGTATGCAAGGTCTTTTTTTAATATTGGCATATTCTCTCCGCCAATGTTTTCAGGCGGTAAGGGATATCCCGTAAAAAAAATATTGGCCGGGGGAACACCATAGAGTTTCAGGCGGTCGCGTGCCCACGCGCACGGGACAAAATATTTGATGCGGCTTTGCGAGGGATGAAGACTTGCCCAGGGGCGGGCAATATCAGCATCGCAAATAACACAATAAATATCGCCCTGATAATCATAATACTCTGCCATGAATGCAGGCGTAAAAAACGTCGTTATAAAGGGGAGGTGCGAGTTTATTTTTTTGAGGCGTTCAATAAGATCTTTCCCCCATCCCTTACGGATAAGCCGAAACATATTCCTTCCACTGAGGGCGGGCTGTGAAAGATCACGCCGTGGATAGTAGCCGCGGATTTTTTGAAAACTATCGAGTATGGCAAATACTTTTGAACCAATGAACGGCACACGGCGAAAGCGTGAAATAAATTCATAGAGAAAACGAGTTGTTTCCCAGATTCGCTGATCTTTTTTGGGGATGCCTTTATAGCGGTTGATGTTGACGACTTTCCCACCGGCAGCAAAAGAGCGCAACGGGTACGCAGTGCGCTGATGACCATAGCCCATATCAACGGCAACAACCCAGGCTTTTTTGCTGGTGGAATCTTCCAACATATTCTCTGATTATACTATAAATCTATACAACAAAAAACCACTGCAAAGTGGCTTTATTCTTAGATTATTTAATAATGTTTACCGTGCGCGTATTAAGATCAACCGTTGTTGTCATCACCTCCATGTTGTCGTAAAGATTTTTAAAATTATTCTTTATGATATCTACCGTCACGTCACGCCAATATTGTGATTTAAGTTCAGCAAGCACTTTTTCCTCCATATCGTCACGATAGGTTCCCGAAGTCAGTAAAACAGGTTTTTGACCATCAGTTGCACCTGATTCAAAATTTTTATTAATAAGTCCTGCCGCTATTTGAATGGGGCCTGCTAAATCATTTTGCCACGGTCCCACAATAAGAGCAGCATTAGGCAAATGCAACCAATCAAATCCACGGCCGATAGCAAGAATCCATTCTTTATGGTCAAGTTCTTGGGGCATCCGGCTTGATGAACGGATTTTTGCTATATGAGAAATATTTCCTTTAATTAACGGGATTAAGTCATAGATAACATTAGGAGAGGCAGTGGCAATACTGGGATATAAAGACTCGAGTAATTTTTTGATTCCCTCTTCAGAGGCATCATGATGTTCTGCTAAATCAATGACTTGACCGTTTTCTCCATGAAGAATAAGGGCTTCAAAATCAGTTTCAATGCCAACCTGAATAGAAAACAAACGCGTGCGCCGTTGGGCTTCTTTTGCCTGGTTATATACTTTATCAAATTGATCTTTCAACCCTTTGCTAAACGCCTTGGCAGCTTCGGTATCGTAATTATGGCCCTTGCATCCTCTATGAGTATCTCCGCGGGAAAAATGGTAGGTGACCAAAACTACCGAGTCTCGGAGTTTTGAATCGGCATATTTTTTCCAGCCATGAATAGCTTGCTGAAACGGATACCACCCAAGGCTGAATTTTCCTCCAATATTACGATAGGGTTGGATAATACCGAGGGGAGTTTCAGTCATCAATGATAAATTCAATCGTCCATCCATGCACTTTAAAGCAGCAATTTCCGTACTATGGATTTTGCGGTAGAGCCACCGGCGGTCTTGTTCACGGACAAATTCTTCCGAATTTTGCCGATTAACTTCCATTAAAAATTCCACTCCATTTTTTCCTGCCATAGTTTTTAGATATGTTCGATTGTAGTACAAAAAACCATCCCGCGTCAAATTTTTAATAAATCATCGTTTGAGTTTGACGAGACGTATTAAAAGTATTATTATTTATAGTGGAGTCTTATTTCTCGCAGATAAGTCTTCGTGGAACTGGGTCGCGGAGACTCAGCAATTCGTTCCTTACACGAGGTAAGAGGGTTAAAGGATGACTAACGATTCGCAAGGTGAGAAAGTCGGCGCGGCAATCTGCTGTGCGGACGGTCGGGCCCAAGGGGCAGACAGAAAGTGGCTCAAGCAACACCGCGGCGTTCAACACGTGGACAAGATCACGTGCCCAGGAGTGGTCAAAAGACTCGCGGACTGCAACGGTCACACGAACAGTCTCATGCTCTGGGTGATGGCCATAACCGTCCTTGGACTGCTCTGGTATGGGGCAGTCAGCTACTCTGACTCGTTCCTTGTGGGTACGGGTATGGGGGGAGTGTCGATATGGGTGCTAACCAGGCTCTTCGCGCATAACAGGAGAGTGCGAGAAATCAAGAAGGAACTTGGAATCCTGGTTCGCAGCCACGGCATTAAGCATGTGGTTATCTCGGCGCATCATAATTGCGCCGGTAATCCAGTCTCCAAGGATGAACAACTCGAACAACTCCAGCGCGCACGACGGACCGTGGAGGCGTTCGGGTACGACATAGAAATCATCCTTCTCTGGATCAACGACCAATGGATGCCCGAAGAAATCCGTCCCGCATCCCTCACCACTTCCCGTCGTAAAGGCATCAGGGGAATGCTCTTGATGGGCAAAGCCTGAGTGTCAAACCCGAGAGACAGCCAATCTCGGGATTTTTTTTGCATCAATATTCAAAAATTTCTGCTTTTTTCTTTCTGTGCCAGAAAAACATAAAAATCCATAAAAACGCATAATATATTACCAACCATAACCATGAAATATCAGTAAATACCAATGTCATCCATGGTTTTGAAAACGAAGATACTATAGTAAAAAAATACCACAAAAGAATTTTTGTTGGGATAAACAAAACCCACGCGAGGAATTTTGAAATAATGCCTAGTACCGCACATAAAAATCCAAAACCCATAAGCCATGGGATCATCGGCAATACAAGAATATTGGAAAGCGGAGCAGTGAGCGAAACCATGCCAAAGTTATAGACAATAATAGGAAGAGTAAACAGTTGGGCGGCAAGTGTAACCGATAATATATCACATCCAATTTTCAAAGAATTTTTAAGGAATACTCGTATTTTTGTTTGTGGTTCTTTGCCTAAAATATTTACCATCGGATGAAAGAATGTATCACAAAGAGGTTTGGCATACAAAATACCCAAAGATGCCAGAAACGAAAGTTGAAAACCAATATCATATCGCAATACGAACGGATTTATAAATAGCATGCCCATGGCGGCGAATGTAATGGCCCGTACTCCGGTGTATTGCCGGCCAACTTTTTGAGCTAAAAGAAATAAACTGCCCATAATGGCTGCTCGTACCCCCGAAGCTGGCATTCCGGTAATAATTATATACAACCATATTCCAACCAATGCTCCATAAAATGCTTGTCCTCGCCACAATCCCAGCATAAGCAAAAGCATAAAGATAATATCGCTGGCGATGATAATATTTCCGCCCGAGATTGCGGTGAGATGAGTGAGGCCAGCGGCATTAAGCCGAAGTTTTATATCCTGATCCATCGTTTTGTTTTCGCCCAACAAAATCCCTTCTAAGATTGACTCGTCATTTTTTGAAAAATTTTCGTGAATGGATAACTCTAAGCGTTCTTTCACCCACAAAATTTTTTCATATGACCATGAGAAAATCGTATAGGGATGCTTAGAGTTTATTTCAATATTCGGGAAATCCATAACCGAATATATACGATCCTTTAGTAAATATTCTTGGTAATTAAAATCATCAGACACTGCCGGCGTTTTCAATTTCCCTATCAGTCGCACTTCGTCTAAATAATGGTAATCGGGGTGGCGGCTCGTTGAAACTAAAACAATGCTTTCAGTACCGTCAATTTTTACTTTCAGTTTTTGAAAGCTTTCACGGATGTCGGGCTCGTCAGCAACGTATCCTGCTAATGTTATTTTTTCGGGACGATCGTTAAGATGTCGCACCGAATCATTATCAACAGCAGATTGAACAACCCTATACCGGCTTATACCCACCGCACTGCACAACAGACAAAGCCCAATCAAAAGCACTGGTATCTTGAATGTGCTGGGAATAAAAAAAGAAACACTAACGCCGGCAACTGCTAATAACAAAAATCCCCAGATGGAGACCTGAGGAAAATCAATCAACGATTGACAAGCGATACCTGCAATACATGAAAGGCACAGGTAAAAAAATATTTTTGAGGCCGTCATCAACAGCCATTATATCATCTGGTTGCAATGACGGTGACTTTAATTTCTCCTCTCTTCAATGTAGTGTCTTTGACGGCGCCAAAGAGTATTTTTGCCCGCGGATCAGCGTGCCCTGCAATAATAGTGGACGCTTCTTTTACTTCATTAAGCGTAATATCGTTCCCTGCCACATTAAATAGAATTCCCTTCGCTCCATTGATAGAAAAATCAAGCAGGGGTGAACCGACAGCACGCTTGGCTGCCTGGACGGCCCGCTGTTCTCCGATAGCTTTGCCGGTACCAAAGAGCGCTCGTCCCGAATCCTTGAGAATAGAAACCATTGAGGCAAAATCAATATTGATAATGCCGGGGGTCAGAATCAAATCAGTAATACCCCTCACTGCCTGGCGCAAAATATCATCGCACATTTCAAAGGCATTGGAAACCGTTGTTTTTTCATCAACCATCTTGAGGAGATTGTCATTGGCAATAATCAGCAATGAATCAACTTTGCTGCTGAGATTTTCAACGGCGGTATCAGCAATTTTTTTGCGCTGCACTCCTTCAAAAGAAAAGGGCATGGTGACAACAGCTACTGTTAGAATACCAAGTCCTTTAGAAATTTCAGCAATAATAGGACCAGCTGAAGATCCCGTTCCCCCACCCAGTCCGCAGGTAATAAACACCATATCAGCTCCTCGTAATGCATCAGTAATTTCCTGACGACTCTCTTCGGCTGCAGCTTTGCCCACTTCAACATTCATGCCAGCTCCCAATCCTTTGGTTGTGTGCTTTCCAATAAGAATCTTTTTGGGTGCACGACAAAAATGGAGCGCCTGGACGTCCGTGTTAATGGCAATAAGTTCGATACCATCAATGCCCGATTTAACAATACGTGAAACAGTATTAGCTCCCGACCCGCCAACCCCCACAACCTTTATGTTTGGTAACATGGTTTGTAGTTATGGAATAAAGACGCGAAACATTTTCTTAAACCCGGGCATCATATTTTTGAGGAATCCGCTGACCCCGTCATGTGAGGATCCATCGTAATCCTGATCTCCTAATACTAAGCCTACCACAGTTGCCAGCATGGGGTCATCACCAAAGCCAACAATACCTTTAGGGGATCCGATTTCGCACGGAAGTTTCAGTTGTTGCTTCACTAACTCTTTAAACTTTGGTAGCTTCACTCCTCCTCCTGTTAATACGACGCCTCCGGGTAAAAGTTCTTGCCTGCCGATTTTTTTGAGTTCCTTTTGGACAAGCCCCAGAATTTCTGATGCGCGTGGCCCAATAATTTCTACCAGGCGCTTTCTAGTAAAGCTTACACCATGGGCTTGATCAATAATTTCATCGTTCTTGCCCTTAATGAAAAGCTTGCCATTTTCTCCATCCTTTTTGTCTTTTTTTATTATCTGACTTCCGCCTCCAATCATACACGATCCGTATTGCTTTTTCACTTCTTCAGCAACACCAACCTCTGTTTTCAGCCCAATGGCCAAATCATTAGTAATGTTGGCTGAACCTAATGGAAACACTGCCAGATGAATCAAATCTCCTTCTTCAAACACGGCAAGGCTTGTGGTTGATGCCCCCACATCAACGAGCGCCACCCCAATTTCTTTTTGCTGAGGAGTAAGCACCGCACGCGCGGCAGCGAGAGGAGAAGGAACCACATCTTCAATCTGCAAGCGTGAATTTAATACTGCTTGTGTTAAGTTAGTAAAATGAGATTGGAAATAACACAATAATAATACTTTTGCCTGCAACCTCACACCCGTCAATCCTACCGGATGGCGTATTTCTTTTTGATCATCAATAATGAATTCGCGCGGGAAAACTTCGAGGATATCTTCATTAGAAGAAATATTAATTGATTTGGTTGCCTGTAATACCCGTTCAACGTCTTCTTGTGAAATGATATGGTCAGCACGTGATACGGAAATAAGACCATCAGAAGGCTCTACGCGCAAATGGCTGCCATTAATATTAACTGACACCGATCCAATACGTCCGCCAGTTTCCTTTTCAAGTCGCTGCAAGAGGAGCTGGATGTTACGAGCAGTGTCTTCTACGCTTACCACGACACCACGGCGCAATCCAAACGACGGAACCTGATTATAGGAAACAACATTCCACTCATTTCCCCGCCGTTCAGCCGCTAGTGCCTTAATAGAGTTGGTACCAATATCCAACCCTGTAATAATGTGGCTTCGTGCCATCTCAACCTAAAAAAATTAATACCATTCAAATTTTGTGAATAATTTAAATCTAAGATTTAAATTTTGGAAAAATAGTAGTCTTCTTTTTCTTGCATCCGGCTTTCCTCCTCGCTTGAAATTTCGTGGTCGTAGCCTAAGTTATGCAGAATCCCATGAATGAGCATTTTTGCTAATTCTTGCTTCCTCGTCAATCCTAAATCTTTATACTTTTCCTGGACCACCTCGGGGCAAATGACTACCTCGCTGAATTCATCCTTGAACTCAGAAACTTTCCCAAACGACAAAACATCCGTAGGTGTGTCTTTGTTGCGGTACTGCTTATTCAGCTTATGGATTTCCTCGGGTGATACAAACGCAATGGAAAGATTTTCCGTTTCTCTATTTTCGCCCTTCAGGACTTTTTTTGCAACCCCTGAAAAAAAGGTTTTATCCACAGTAAATTTAGTGAGATTGTTGATTTCAATCATGTGTTTAAAGTTACTGCATTGTACAATATTTTTATAAGAAACAAAAAGGCCCGTATGGTTTCCCACGCGGGCTTATGAAAAAGAAGAAAAGTGCTGTGGCAAGACTGACAAAAGCCTTTGGGGACGCTCGACTACGTACATTGAGAAACAGAATCACAAACCTCGATTTACTTGCATCGTTAATCCTTGCACAGCTTCGCTTTGTCATTGCGCCGCAAGGCCGCATCTTGCCACGGTCAGCTCGACAGGAAAGAAAGATATTTTCTTTCCTCTGTACGCCACATGAGTGGCGACCGAGAAGGTCGTGAAGCTCGGCACTTTTTATCACGACCATGATTCTGTTATTGCTCGCATTATATACTATTTTTCAAAAATAAAAAGCCCGATGTCTTTCTTGACACCGGGCCCGATAAAAAGGAAAAGTGCATGGCTGGGGCTCTCCGCATATTTTAGGATATGCAGGAATGCAGGAGCTACAGAAGAAACTACCTATGAACTAAGAAACAGAATCACGAAACTTAGTTCACTGATATAGTTTCCCCCATACAAAGCGATCATCCATCAATCGCAACCCCCGAGGGCGTGTGTACCTTGTCCACATGATGCACGGTGTTACCACGGTGCACCACGAGGTCCCTGGAAGCACACCTCTTCATCCTGAATCTTCCTCCCAGCCGAGGAAGGCGAGCCGCCGCTGAGAAGGAAAGGATATTTCCTCCTCTGTGCGCTGAAAAATCAGCGACCGAGAAGGTCGTGAAGCTCGGCACTTTTTATCACGACCATGATTCTGTTATTGCTCCACTTCTATCTCCATTGGCGTAGGAAAGCCTCAACCCCTTCTTGGGCATTGAGCGAGCGTTCGTTCATTGTTTGCAGTATCTTCTCCTTCCGTGAGTTAGAAAGATGTGGTTTCCCTCTTTGCGGAATGATAATCCCGCAAAAACGGATTGGCTGGGAACATCTTCGGGGCCTTTGAGGTGTAAAGCGGACATTCAATCCGCTAAAACACGCTTTCAAATCCCTAAATGCCTCATCAGTGTTCTTCCGCCACGTCGCTACCACGTTGTCGGTAAAACGCGTGATGGTTCCCCTATGTTTGGTTTGCCAGTCCATGAGCGGCTTGTCAATTTTGCGAGAGACAAACAACTCAAAGAGACAGTTTGAGGTTGGAAACCCAATCGGCACGACTGCTCTGTCCTGTAACTTCGCAAAGCACACGTCAAATCGCGTATCTTTTATGACAGGAACCACCTCGGCGATCATGTCCCGCGTTATTTGATGGAACGCGTAGATAAAATCGATAGTGATGAACATCCTGTCACCCGCGTGGCGGCTCAGCAGTTTCTTTAAGCCATTTTTCGTGCTATAGCAGCTGATGGGAGATTTACTGACCAATCCAACTTTCTTCATCCACCGCAATCTCCCCCAAAGAACTTCCTTTAATTCATCGTCAGGCATAAATACGATCCGTTGCTCAACTTTTCGCGTCTCATATTTCATGGTCCACCTGGTTTTTTTGTGAAAGATCTGTTCCGGTTCAATAGTATCTTTTTGTGAGAAATTTGCAACAAAAAACCGCCTGCGGGCGGTTTTTTGATTTATGAAACCTTCATCGGCAATGCCGCATTTTTCACGCGCTTGAGATCTTCGTAAATGATGTACAAATAGAGAATGCTAAACGGCGCAACAACTAAGGTATTAATGAAGAAGCCAATACGGGTAAGCATAGAAACAAGGATGGCTACAACAACAATTAAACAAATTCTTCCGAGAACTGGCCACCAATACCCTCTTACTAATTCTTTACTATGTTTAAGTGCTGCTTTCCCGTGCGTATCATCCACGACAAAGGCATACTTTGAAAACGCAAACCATATGGCAAAAATAATTCCGGGAATGATGAGCAGAATGAAACCTCCACACACGACAAGTCCCGTTAAAATAGCAACCCATGCGTATCCTGTCATTTTATTCCACACCATCATAAGAGTGTCCCACATACCGGCTTTTGCATATTCTTCCTTTATCATATACATGAGTGCCAGCTGAATCCACAGATTTAATATAATCAAAAGTAATGCACCCACCAGCCCAACTAAAAGTGTTGTTAAACTAAAATTAATGGTATGACCGAGCGAAAGTGTCGTAAATGCTCCGATACCAAAGATTGCTCCTAAAACCATTGAGCCTAAACCGCCAACCAATGCCATCAAAAGCATTTTCCACCAGCGGGTTTTATAGAGTTCCCAACTCTTTTTAAAGAGATCACGAATTGAAAGAAGTTTTTCCATAAATAAAGTATTCTATGTATTTAATAGTTCCTTGACGAGTTTTGAAACGTCACCACCATCGGCCTTTCCCTTTATTTTTGGCGTAAGATCAGCCATCACCTTGCCCATCTCTTTCATGCTCACTGCTCCTGTTGCAGCAATCGACTCTTGAACTAACCTTTTTAATTCTTCAAGCGATAATTGTTCAGGCAGATATTTTTTAAAAATTTCAATCTCCTGCTTTTCTTTTTCTGCTAACTCAGGACGATTGCCTTGTTCATACAACGCAATGGCATCCTTGCGCTTTTTAATTTCTGAAGAAATAACTGAAATAGATTCTTCATCAGTGAGCTCAGACTTTTTTATTAACTCTTCTTCGGGAAGGTTTGATTCTTTTTTAGAAACAGCGTAGCGTTTTTCTTTTTCTTTGGCAGAAAGAGCGGCCACCGCCAAACGCAAAACTTGGGCAACCTCCTGGTTTCCCTGTTTTAACGCGCTTGTGGCATCAGATTGAATCTGTTGCTTAAGCATAAGAGTACGTTTATTTTGGTTTTGAGAGTTTTTCTAATCGCTTGCGTTCTGCTACCAACTTGATCCTGCGCAATGCTGATTTCTTTTTAGCAAGGTCGGACTTTTGCTTCTTGGCATACTGCTTTGAGCGTATCTGCAAAAGCAATCCCGACTGGCGCACGGTCTTGGTAAAACGATGAGCCAAATTCTGGGCATTTTCCTTGTCTTTTTTTCTCACTTCTATTGCCATAGGTTTTTACTTTAATTTTTGTTTCATTTCATCGACGACCTTGTGCATGGGAATTTCTATTTGTACGCCACTCGTCATGTCGCGCAGGGTAATAAAATCTTCCAAGGCTTCTTTTTGTCCCACAATAATCACCCAGCGGATACCCATTTTATCGGCAGCTTTTAATTGGGTACGAAGGGAATCCTTGGAAAATGATTCGGCGACGGGGATTTTTGCTTCACGGAATTCTTCAAACAGTTTCAATGACTTGCGTTTTGCCAATTGCCCCAACTGCGCCAAAAATATTTCTGCTTTTTGCTCTTTTTCATTCTTTGCAACCTTCGGGGGATTCTTGACTTCCTTTGCCATTTCTTTCTTTAGATCTTCACGAGTTTTCAGCAAATTCACAATGCGGTCCATGCCGCCCGCTGCGCCGCAGGCAGGCGTGTCTCGTCCTCCGAGTAATTTTATCAGGCCGTCATATCTGCCACCTCCCACCAATGATCCTTGTGAGGTTCCCTCATCGGTTTTTTCAACAATTTCAAAAACGGTTTTAGTGTAGTAATCAAGGCCGCGCACCAAATACGGATTGAGTGTATAGGGCAACTGCAATTCATCCAAAAATTCCAACACTTCTTTAAAGTGCTTGCGGCAATTATCACACAAATGGTCAAGGATTTGCGGAGCACCTGCTTTTACGCGTTGGCATTTTTCGTCCTTGCAGTCGAGGATACGCAAAGGATTTTCTTTAAGCCTCCGCTGACAATCAGAGCACAACGATGACTTATGTGCTTTAAAATAGCTTGCCAGGATTTTCTTAAAGTACGGCCGGCATTCTGAGTCTCCAATAGAGTTAACTTCAATAGTAATGTTCTTAAAACCAAGTTCTTTTAAAATGTCGTAGCACATCTGAATAATTTGACCGTCCAACGAGGGGCTCTTGTCGCCAAGAGCTTCAAAGTTAAACTGGTGCAGTTGGCGATAGCGTCCCGCCTGCGGCCGCTCATGGCGAAACAAGGGACCCGTGGTCCATACTTTTACTGGCTGGGGAAGGTTGTACATGCCATGTTCAATATACGCACGCGCGATGCCGGCAGTAAATTCCGGCCGTAATGCAATAGTGTCTCCGCCTTTGGTGCGGAACATGTACATTTCCTTTTCTACGATGTCGGTTGCCTGTCCTACACCTTTGGTGAAGACTTCAGCTTGCTCGACAATAGGCGTGTCAATGCGCTGGAAGCTGTAATAGCCCGCCACGCTTTCCACCGTCCGAGAGACCTTACGCCAATACGGCTGGTCCGCAGGTAGGATGTCATGCATCCCGGTGAGTGATTGAAATTTAACTTTACTGGACATAATTGTTATTTAGTATGTTGGTTCAGCAATATATCCTAATGCAGGAAGAGGAAAAACCCTGAAAATTGCCCGCCCAATAATATCCCCTTTGGGCAAAATACCCCACCCCCGCGAATCATAGGAAAATTCCCGATTATCTCCTAACACAAAATATTGGTTGTTTTGTAATGTTATGTTAACGCTCCCAACCGTTCCCTGAAGGTTCGGCAAATAATTCTTTTCATTTAATGTCATTGCGTTACCGTCTTTTACAATGCTCACGGTCCCGTTTTGTATTTGGACTGTTTCTCCCGGAAGCCCAATGACGCGCTTAATGAAGCGTTGAGTGGTATCTAATGGGTATTTTAAGACAATGACATCGCCACGGTCCGGTGCATGGAGACGATAGCTTAATTCATCAACAATAAGGTATTCTCCTGAATGGAAATTAGGCACCATAGAGTCCCCTTTGACGATATACGGCTGGAAAACAAAATACCGAATAGGAATGACGATAAGGGCAGCAATGAGGACGATTTTCAGCAATTCCCAAATCCCCCCGGCAACTTTTTTTACGGTGGATTTATCGGAGTTTTGTCCTCCTATAACTGGCTGATTTGAAGGTATTTGCTCGTTCACAATGTCCTCATAATATCATTAATTTTTGACAAATGCAATGGGGTGCTGTGCCATGTAAAAAAAGAAGCCGCAATATCACAGTATTGCGGCTCAAGCGGATGTATTGAAGGGTTTTGGAGTGAACTGAGAATAGACCTGCGACGGATATGCTACCGTCGGTGTTTGAATCCCGCTCTGCGCATCTCCTCATGAGATACGATTGCGGAAAGCATGTCTTTGCGCTGGGACTTTTCCTAAGCCCCAACCAGCTGAAGAGCCTCGATAGCCCGACGAATATCACCAGGGTCGTAGGCCTTGTCGAACCGTCTTTCCAGTTCAACACGCAGCCAGTCGACAGGTTGATCTCGCCAGGTCCCGATGAACTCCAGCTCATCAGGCTTGAAAACCTCTTCCAGCCGGAAGGGTTTCCTCTTGGGCCTTGTGGGCCCCTTGGTCGTGCCACGACCGTTGTGGCTTCCCATGACCTTCTCCAGAAAGTGAGAGATGGAATCAGAATTTTGCCTCTTCTTCTTCCAGTCGTGCCTTTCTGTTCCGGCCCAGCTTCCCAGCATTCCTCCTTTCCAAATAAATAAACAAGATCCATTTTTGATGCTACGCTCGTCAAAAACCCTTGTCAAGCCTTCTCCTGACCCGGTAACTATGCTAAAGTTGAACCATAGAAATACCATGATTGCAATTATTGGCCTGGGAAACCCCGGCGAAAAATTTGAAAAAACACGCCATAATGCTGGTTTTATGGCCGTAGATTTATTTGCTAAAAATAATGAATTTGGCGATTTTGAGCTTGAAAAAAAATTTGAAGCCCTTGTTTCAAAGGAAGGGAAAGTTTTGTTAGCAAAGCCAGAGACATTTATGAATAATTCAGGTAAGGCCGTAAAGAAAATAGCTGCAAGCTATAAACTAAAAGCTAAAGATTTTATTATTGTCCATGATGATATTGATCTACCCGTAGGAAAAATAAAAATTTCGGTTAATCGCGGATCAGCCGGCCATAAAGGCGTTGAATCAGTTATTACAGCAATAGGAAACAAAGATTTGGTACGCGTACGCATTGGCATCCAGCCGGCCAAGGGAAAGCCAAAAGAAGCTGAAAAAATAGTCATCAAAGATTTTACGCCCGATGAAGAAAAGATCATGAAAAAAACAATAAAAACAGTGGCTGAAGCTCTTGAATGCTTTGTTGAAAACGGCCTCGAGAAGACAATGAATCAATTTAATTAAATCCAAAAATCCGCCGAGGGCGGATTTTTGGATGGCGTTTTAATAAAGCGATCCACTGGGCGGTGAAGGTGATTTGGGAGGTGTTGTCGTGGTTTGTTGAAAAGTGCAGTTGGCGTATTGCGAGGTCTTTATAACATTATTGCTGGCAAGGTATCCCGAACATTGAGCTCCATTTATTGCCGTACAGTCTGCTTGGGTAGTTACACCCGGAAAGTTATAAATTTCTGGACAATCTTTGCCAGCTAAATAGGGTACTGGACAAAGTTTGGCTGAATTATATGGACATTCGCAAGTGCATTTAGTGGTTTTCACCACACCAAAGTCTGTCGCCTTTGTTTTTCCAGGTAATGTCGCCGTATTCCACCACACGCTGACCACAATAGCTACCAGTGCTACAAAAACTACTAAGCCAATAATAAACCAATCTTTTTGTTTCATAGAATTAAGATAAAATATGCCAATTATAAATAATCAATGTCCAGATAAGATCGACCAATAAACTAGCTAGAACGCTTACCAAGACTATTAACTTGAGATTCTTCATTAGGTTCATTATAGCTTTTCTTTCTCTAATTTTCATTGTTGTGTTGTGGATAACCTATTGCATATAGTAAGTTGTATAAAAAAAGAACCGGCGGGCGAACCTCACCGGTTTTTTGATACACTTCTACTGGTCATCGAAAACACTGGGAGAGGCCCACCGCCACCCTTGTCCGACGGACTCGATTTTACTTCGCATCTCACGCAGCTGCTCAAGACGCTGTCTGAACCATTCGGCAAGAGGACCAATATGATCCTTAAGAAACTTCTTGGGCAGATGGGAATGTGGTATCACAATGCGAAAGTGGCAATCGGTGCACATCATTGCATTATGGCTTGCCGAATGATAGTGAACCATGAAGCGGCCTCCGCATCCTGCATGTTCACCAATGCAGTGAAGGAGTCGTCCTCCCGTCGGCGTTGGAGGCGCGGCGAGGGAGGGGACTTCAGTGAAAGGAACAAGTCTCGCGCCCTCCAAGTCAAGTTGAATCGTAGATCTGGTTTGTTCTTCGAGGACGATCGATGTGTTAGGCGTCATGGAAAGAACTCCTGAATGTGCAGATTTTACCCGGTTTTATACTATATGATATCATGGCCGAATGGAAGAGATAAAAACTATAACTATTAAAGACGAAAAATATCCTGCAGAACTGAAAAAAATTTCTGATGCGCCAAAAATTTTGTATTACAGAGGAATTCTTCCCCGCCTTAACGAATCATGTATTGGCATTGTCGGGACGCGCCGCCCATCGCCGTACGGCCAGCAAGCAACCGCGCATATTACTCATGGATTAGCAGACGCCGGGCTTACTATTATATCGGGCATGGCGCCCGGCATTGATACCTTTGCCCATAAAACGTGCGTTGAACGAAACGCCCGGACTATTGCTGTTTTAGGGACCGGACTTGACCAAAAAAGCATTTATCCACAAGAAAATATAAAACTGGCTGAAAAAATTATTGAAACGGGAGGATGTCTTATTTCTGAGTTTGAACCGGGCACTCATGGATCAAAATTTACCTTCCCTAAACGCAATAGAATTATTTCAGCACTGTCATTAGGCGTAGTAGTTATTGAAGCAAAAGAGAAATCGGGATCATTAATTACCGCTCATTATGCCAAGCGCCAGGGCAAAAAAATATTTGCGGTTCCCGGACAGATTTTCATGGCAAATGCCACTGGCCCTCATTCACTCATTAAAGAGGGTGCTTTGCTTGTTCATCAAATAAACGATATCATCAAGGAATTGAATGTTAATCCGCTGTTCATTAAAAAGAATGAAAAACAAATTATAGAAAACGGGGACGAAGCATTAATTTTAAACATTCTAAAAGAAGAGTCGTTGCCTATTGATAAGATTATTGAGCGCACCCATTTAAACGCCAGTACCGTAGCAACAAAACTTGCCTTAATGGAAATTTCTGGTACGATACGAAACCTCGGTGGTAACACCTATTGCGTTAATTAGATACACATAATGAAGCTTCTTATTGTAGAATCACCCACTAAAGCAAAAACACTTTCGGGATTTCTCGGCAAAGGTTATAAAATCTTGTCGTCTTTTGGCCATGTGCGCGATTTACCAAAAAGCGAATTGGGGGTTGATGTTGAAAAAGATTTTGAGCCGCGCTATGTCATTCCCACCAAAGCGCGCAAAGTTATTTCTGAACTCAAGAAAGCGGCAGCAGCAGCCGATAGCACTATTCTGGCGACCGACGAGGACCGCGAAGGAGAGTCAATCAGCTGGCATCTTGAACAAGCTCTCAAACTTAAAAACCCCCAACGCATCGTATTTCATGAGATTACTCAAGAAGCCATTGAAGATGCGCTCAAGAATCCCCGTACTATTGATATGAATATGGTAAACGCCCAGCAGGCGCGAAGAGTTCTTGATCGCATTGTCGGTTACAAACTCTCACCATTTTTGTGGAAAAAAATTGCAAAAGGACTATCAGCAGGACGAGTACAGTCGGTTGCCGTAAGACTCATCGTTGAACGCGAACGAGAAATTGAGAAGTTTAAACCAACAGAATATTGGGATATTGAGGCACTACTTAAAAAAGACGCTGCGGAATTTTCGGCGTTCCTCATAAAGAAAGATGGCAACACAATTGACAAGCTGCACATAAAAAATGAAAACGAAGCCAAACAGATTGTCAGTGATTTAGAAAATGCCGAATACAAAATTTCAACTATTGAAAAAAAAGAAACCAAGCGCAACCCTTTAGGGCCGTTTACTACCAGCACCCTCCAGCAAACAGCAGCCAATAAATTTGGGTATTCTTCAAAGTTTACTATGTCCCTTGCCCAAAAATTATACGAAGAAGGACATATCACCTACCACCGCACTGACTCTCTGAATCTTTCTGCTATGTCGTTAGCTGCAGCACAAAAATTCATTACTGAAAGCTTTGGCGACAAATATCACACCGGCCGAAAATTCAAAGCAAAAGGCAATGCCCAGGAAGCCCACGAAGCTATCCGCCCCACGTATGCTAACCGAGTTCCCGAATCGGTTTCTTTAGATGGTCCGCGTAAAAAACTTTATACCTTAATCTGGCAGCGGTTTATTGCCAGTCAAATGACGCCCGCTGTTTTTGACGCCACCTCAATAGAAATCTCTGCCAACAATTATACCTTTGGCGTGAACGGCCAAATGCTTAAGTTTGATGGCTTCTTAAAAGTCTATCCAATGAAGTTTTCTGAAACTGATTTGCCGGCACTCAAAGAACAAGAAGTGTTAGTATTAAAAGAATTAAAGCCAACCCAGCATTTTACCGAGCCTCCTGCCCGTTATAATGAAGCCAGCCTTATTAAAGCTCTCGAAAAGCACGGCGTTGGCCGGCCATCTACTTATGCGCCAACTCTTTCTACCATTCAAGAACGCAATTATATTGCCAAAAACGAGCAGAAAAAGTTTTATCCCACAGAAATGGGTCTCTTGGTTAACGATATGCTGGTAGAAAATTTCCCCGAGGTTGTTGACATTGATTTTACCGCAACCATGGAAAAAGAACTTGATGAAATTGCCGAGGGTAAAGACACCTGGCGCAAAACAATTAAAGATTTTTATACGCCATTTGCCAAAAATCTCGAGGAAAAATACGCGGATGTTAAAAAAGAAAACACGGATATTCCTACTGATAAGATTTGCTTGAAGTGCGGCAAGCCCATGGTGGAAAAAATGGGACGTTTTGGCCGTTTCTACGCCTGCACCGGCTTTCCCGAATGCAAGCACACCGAATCTATCGCGCCGGTTGGTGAAAAAATAGATATTACCTGCCCTAAGTGCAAACAAGGCCATATGGTTGCAAAGCGATCAAAGCGAGGCAAGATTTTTTATGGATGCGACCGTTACCCCGACTGCGACATGGCCACCTGGGACAAACCAATCAATGAGTTCTGCCCAACGTGTAACTCAATTTTAGTTGAAACCAAAAAGGGGCAGGTAAAATGCTCAAGCAAAGAGTGCGACTACAAGCGATAAAAAGATGATTCTTTTTCGTCGTAAGTACCATGGAAACATATGATGTTGCTATTGTAGGGGGCGGACTCGCGGGAATTTCTACCGCTTATTTTCTTGCGAAAGCCGGCAAACGCTGTATTGTTTTTGAAGCAGAAAAAATCGGCTCGGGAGCCACTGCAGCGACTACTGCGTTTATCACCCACTTTCTTGATACGTCTCTTTCTCATCTTGAAAAAATATTTGGTGCAGAAAAAGCGCGATTGGCATGGCAATCACATGAAGGGGCAATTGATGCCATTGAACATATTGTGAGCAATGAAAAAATTGAATGCTCATTCATGCGCTGTCCCGGCTATTATTTTGCCGCTCAAGAAACTGATGGTAAATATTTACAAAAAGAATTTGAAATCGCCAGAAGCTTGGGTTTCCATCTTGAACAGAAGGAAAAGACTGATCTGCCATTTGAGAACTTTGGCTCGTTAGAATTTAAAAACCAAGCAAAATTTTCTGCAAAAAAATATATTGCCGGATTAGCCGAAGCTGCACGGAAATCTGGTGCCTCTATTCTTGAAGGCGTCCGCGTTGAAGGTATTAAGAAAGAAAAAGATGTTTTTGAAATTTACACGCATACCACAACGTACCAGGCAAAAAATATTGTCATTGCTACGTATTATCCGTTTGGCCACCAAACCAAAACGCACTTTAAAAAAGGAATGTATGTTAGTTATGTCCTTAAACTGAAAATTCAAAAAGGTGTGCTACCCTATGCCATTTTTGAAGATACCGAAAATCCCTACAATTATTTTCGTGTTGATGAGGGTGAAGATGCCGATTCTATGATTATCGGTGGACAAGATCACCGTCAAAATATTCCCGTAGACGAAACAAAAAGCTTCAAAGCTCTGGAAGAATATGTTAAAAAAACATTCCCTGGTTTGCAATATGAAATTATTTCTCAGTGGAAAGGGCCTATTGTAGAACCTTCTGATGGCTTAGCTCTTATTGGCGAAATTAAAGAAAACTATTATGTTGCAACGGCATTTTCAGGTAATGGGATGACCTACTCAACCATTGCCGGGCAATTGTTCTGTGATCTTATCTGCGAGAAAAAAAATCCTTACCAAGAACTTTATAATCCAAAGCGCTTATTAAGCCTTCGGGCTATCGCTATCAAGGGTAAAGATTATACTGAAGAATTTCTCCACGGCGCTTTTAAAAATGCCTTCAAGTAGGTCTTGAAAAAAGCACAAAAACGTGTCATCATAGCGTCATGCTCGAGTGGCGGAACTGGCATACGCGCACGACTCAAAATCGTGTTTCCTTACGGAATTGTGGGTTCAACTCCCACCTCGAGCACAATATTTATATATAGTTGTTGGGAGTTGAAGCCCGGAGCCCGCAGGTGAGGGCCGGCCCGGAGGCGATTTTTATAAAATCGACCGGAGGGAACTTCCACCTCGAGCACTCTTTAGTGTAATATAAGCTTACAGAACCCGTCTGTACTCTAATGAAGAAAATTATTCTTATATTACTCGTCTCTCTCCTTATGGGAGGCGCTGCATCAACACAAGCGGCCATTACGTCGTACTTGGCTTTTGGCGTGCGCGGCAGCCAGGTAGTTGAACTCCAAAACACTTTGACCCAGCTTGGATACTATAAAGGCCCGATAAGCGGATATTTTGGTCCACTTACCAGAAATGCCGTTATGAATTTCCAATCAACACATACTATCCCTGCTTTAGGAATTGTTGGGCCACTGACCCGGGCGGCGCTCGGAGGATCTTCTTATCCGCCTTCATCGCCAAGCATTTCTTCTCTTTCGCCGTCCTCGGGAACTATTGGGAGTACCGTTACCGTTGGCGGAGCAGGGTTTACAAAAAGCAGTATTGTAAGTTTTGACACTCAACGAGTTGCAACTACATTTATCAATAGCACTACACTGACGTTTGTTGTTCCCGAATATATTTCACCGTATTGCCCGCCCGGGAGTATGTGCGCTATGTATATGCGGCAAGTTACTCCGGGAACCTATAATGTCAGTGTTATTAACGGCAGCACCCAAAGCAGTAGTACCGCGTTTACTGTTACTGCAACTATTCCACCTCCTCCACCAAGCAGTAAAATTTCTATAACTTCAATCATTCCTTCATCAGGGCCCATTGGCACACAGGTCACTATTAAGGGAACTAATTTTGATAAAGGAGGTATTGTTCAGGGAAGTATTGTGAACTTTGGCAATGGTTTTATTACTAATGTAACCGTCGTTGACAGCACTACCATCACCTTTATTATTCCTTCAAGTGTTACGGGCGGATGCCGAGCGCCTATGATGTGCCCAAATTACTTTATTCCCGTCACCGCAGGAACCTATAACGTGAGTGTTACTTCATACTTTGCCGGGGGCGATGTCAGTAATACAGTAACTTTCACAGTTACTTCATATTAGCTTTAATTTAAAAAGCTTCACGGTGCAATTGCACTGTGAAGCTTGTGGTTTTAGATTTTGAACTCGGCTAACTTCTCATACACCGCCCCGTTATCGTCTGCTTTGTAAACGCAGACGTTCTGGAGCATGAACGACAGGTCAGCGTCAGGCGTGGGCGGATATTCTGCCGGTACCCTCCCCTCATGGTAGCGCGTCAGCGTTATATGGGGGCGGAACAGATTGTGAGCCAGGTCATAACCTGTTCTTTCAGCATTCTCTCGCTGCTCGTCAGTATACGGAGTGAAGTATCCCTCCACATACGGACGACCGGGGTTAAGGCGGAATTCCTGGAGCGCGTCGATCAGACGTTCGTGAAGCGCCATGAATGGTTGGGTCCGCTCGTATGATGCCTCAAAGTATCGCCCCTCGGTCATAAAGTACCCCGTATGCTCACACGGGAAACTTTCGACTCCCTTCAGCGCCTGTTTAACTGCTTCTAGTATTTCCCGTAGGCGATCGTGGTCGTTGGCGACCCGGAACATGAACACGGTCATGTGCGGGAATTTGGTTACGCCGTCCAACACAAACATAGTGCCGTCAGACTTGAGCGACTGGCTGATAGCGACGCACTGTCGCGCCACTTCATCGCTGGGCGTGACGTGAACATTCACGAGGACTGAATTTTCTGGCCTGTTCATGATATTCCCTTGTTAGAGTTTGGTTAAGTGTAACTCACGAACCTCTGCCGTTTCAAGATGCTTCATGCTCCGATGAACTGCGGGAGATTTTCGCGCAAATGCTGTTTGAAGGATTTGCAGGGCATCACCATGAGATACAAGCAGGAAGGTCTTACCCTTACACGTACATTCGATGGTCAGAATTAATTCTGTCACCCGATGTTGCACAGAGGCAGCAGCCTCTATCATGCACTCAGTATGATAGGGGTTTTTCTTGTCCGCCACCCATACTTTTTCATAGTGAACGTTACTGGTGCCTTCCCACGTACCAAACCATCGCTCGCGGAGGCGAGCATCAATAAGAATGGCTTCTTTTGCCCCGAGGATTTCTCGGGCAATTTCGGCCGAACGCCGAGCCCGGGAGAATGGCGACGAAATGATGACCGTATCTGCGCTAAGCAGTTTTTCCTGTTGCGCCTTCATTACCGATGCACGAACCTGCTGTTCACCCAGCGTAGTTAAGGAATACTCTTCCTTAACGCCATCTTTAGGGCTACTAAGAATAATTCCTTTTTCGTTCGCCTTGCTGTGGCCATGTCGAAGTGCACAATACCGATTGCGTAGACTAGAAAGACCGCCTATGTTGCTCATGAGAGCCTCCGGATTGTTAAATTGCAATAAAAAAATAATAGCACTAAATTTATACTATGTCAAAACGGAGTTCTAATCTTTTTAAATATTTTATTCAACACGAGGCCCATTGCTATCCCCAGCACAGCGCCGGCGAGAACATCTGATGGCCAGTGGACGCCGGTAAATACTCGCGCAATAACAATAAGGAAACTGACGATATAAAAGAAAATTCCTAATTTCTTATTATAAAGATACACAATCGTTGAAAGGGCGAAGTAAAATGACGCATGAGCCGAAGGAAATGAAGCTTCTTGCGGGCTTTGGCTTGGCAGTAATAAATGGACGCTATGATCAACAAACGGACGGGCACGAAACCACAAAAGCCGCGCTATCTCAACTATGACAAAACGGACAATGATTGCTGCAATAAGAGATTCAACAATCATCCGCCAATATTTTTTAAAGCTAAACAAAAATAAACCAACAAGAATAGCTAACAAAAGATATCCTGCGTCTTGGGCAAAAAAAATACCAACAATGTCCAGCCATGCCCACCGTGTCGCTAATCCATTAATCGCACTAAATAATATCAGATCAATACTCATATACCGTAATAATATAACAAAAAAGCGAAGCGTCCAAGCTGCTTCGCTCTGGTTTTTTTACCGTGACAGATCCAGTTGAAGGATCTCATGCCACGAATTGACTTGTTTGACCTTGCTCAGGTGCTGAATAAACATCCTTACTTCTTCAGGGCGCGGCTGGAAGAGGTATCGCGTTCCCACGGTAGTGAGGTGGCTTAACACTTCGAGCCGATCATCAACAAAGTGCGTGATACCAAACTTCTTGCAGATATCTGCTTTTCCCTGCCGCTCGCGGCAGAAGTAAACTTGGTCACGCCTTACCGTGGTACTGGTGTGAAAGTCATGATAATCGAGCCAGTGCCGAGTCTTTTTTTCTGTTCTCTCATCAAAACACCGAGAGATAAGAAAAACATTATCATCTCCATGTTGGTTGACCAGGAGGCGTAAAACATCGAACGCATGGACTATCGCTGGCGCCCGTAAGTAATCCTCTGGTTCTTGTAAAAGGAACGGATCATCCTCATCTTCATTGCGTGGGCAACGAATGATGACACCGCGGATATCGAAGCCATATCTCTTGCTCATTGTTAACCTCCCTTTCTCTGTGGTTAGTATTACATTATCACAAAAAAATAATGTCGTCAATATTACGCAAAAAGTCATTGAAAATTTATCTTTGAACATATATGATGAGCCAATGGCTAAAAAAGAAGAGCCACCGGTAATGGATAAAATTATCAGCCTCTGTAAACGGCGGGGTTTTATTTTCCCGGGCTCTGAAATTTACGGCGGTCTAGCCAATAGTTATGATTACGGCCCTTTGGGCACAGAACTTTTTTATAATATTAAGGATGCATGGTGGAAAAAATTTGTTCATCAACGATCAGATATAGTTGGTCTCCGAGGCCCCATCATTATGAATCCAAAAGTATGGGAGGCTTCGGGGCACATCAAAAATTTTACTGACCCTTTGGTTGAGTGCAAGATTTGCCATGTCCGATTACGATCAGATAAGCCCGATCAAATTGCTGAACACGAAAAAACACACAAGCAAAACGTTGAGTGGACCGAACCAAAGAACTTTAATTTGATGTTTAAAACATTTATTGGAACCACCGAAGACAAATCCTCAACGGTTTATTTGCGCGGCGAAACTGCTCAGGCAATGTTTACCGATTTTAAACTCGTCATGGACTCTATGCGGTTAAAATTACCATTTGGAATAGCACAGATTGGTAGATCATTCCGTAACGAGATAACCACCGGAAATTTAATTTTTCGCATGAAAGAATTCACTATTGCCGAGTTCGAATATTTTGTAAAACCCGGAAATGATGATGCGTCATTTTCAGAGCTTCTTGAATACCAACAGAATTTCTTTACCAATGATCTTGGGTTAAAAAAAGAAAATATTAAAACGGTTGACCTCCCAAAAGATGAGCTTGCTCACTATTCAAAACGAACAGTGGATACATACTATAATTTTCCTTTTGGCTGGGATGAAATGGCTGGTATTGCCAATCGCACCGACTACGATTTAAAGAACCACATTGAGCATTCTAAGGCTACTCTCACGTACCGAGATGAAGAATCACAAGAAGAGTTTATACCATATGTGGTAGAACCAACGTTTGGACTCGATAGAATTATGTTAGCAACTCTTATTGATGCGTATCATGAGGAAGAAGATCGTATTGTCTTAAAACTCAAGCCATCTCTGGCACCATATAAAGCAGCAGTATTTCCGTTATTAAGAAATAAACCAGAATTAGTGAAGAAGGCAGAAGAAGTTTACCATGACCTGCAAAAACATTTCCCGGTGGCGTTTGACGATCGGGGCAACATCGGCAAGCGCTATTATAGCCAAGATGAAATTGGAACCCCCTGTGGCATTACGATTGATTTTCAAACATTACAAGATCAGACGGTTACCATACGCGACCGCGACACCACCAAACAAGAGCGCGTCAAAATTTCTGATTTAATAGCAATAATTGCTCA
>Ga0075426_10000104_pt1 | contig 54480 bp, 39 predicted proteins | sample SoiMethybrSBSTD5_FD_75304 | JGI IMG/M metagenome (GOLD analysis project Ga0075426, IMG submission 75304) | Bulk soil microbial communities from a Populus tree surrounding site in Tennessee, USA - Soil MetaG P. TD hybrid SBSTD5 | ecosystem: Environmental > Terrestrial > Soil > Tree plantation... | reverse complement strand
AGAGCCGGTCGCCAGCCCGAACTGGCCGCGGATCTCCCCCGACGGATAGCGCGAGGTGTGGATGTTGATGTAGGTGCGGCCGGTGCGGATGGCGTCGACGATTCCGGCGACCGAGACCGTGCCCACCGGCACGAACGTCCACAGATAGGAGCCGTCCGCCTGCGGCGTGGCGGCGTCGATGTCGAACAGGATCTGCCCGCTGGCGCCCGGATCGGCCGGTCCGTGGATGTGCGCGCCGGTGACCGGCGTGGTGAGGTTCGAGAACGTGAAGCGCAGCACGGCCGACAAGCCGTCCGCGGCGAGGAGCAGTGACGCCGAGCCGGCGCCGGTCGACAGGGTTCCGCTCTGCGGCACCATCGTGGCGAGGAACAGCGTCGCCTGGCTCCCGATGGTATAGAGACCGGAGACGACAGAGCTGTCGGCGAGCCCGCCCAGGTAGGCGATGGCCTTGACCGTCGCCGTGCTCGAGACGAGGAACGGGCCGTTGTAGAGCGTGCCGGTGGTGGACGTCGGCGCGCTGCCGTCCGTCGTGTAGCGGATTTGCGCGCCCGCCGTGCTGGTGAACAGGGTGATGCTCTGGCTGCCGGTGTAGGAGCCCGGAGCGGGGCTCAGGACCGGCGGCGCGGCCTGCGTCGAATCGATCGCGGGATCGGCGAAGTAGCCGTTGACGTCGATCAGGACGTCGACGGTCCCGGCGGCCTGTCCGACGGCCGAGGCGACGCTGCCGTCGGCGCCCAGGGTGAGGATCGTATTGTTGGCGCGGACCTGGCCGGAAGAGTAGTTGAGCGTGGACGTGAGCGGCTGCGCTCCGGCGGCCGGGTAGAGGGCGAGGAAGCCGGCGGCGCCGGGGGACACGACCGTGACGTTGGCCGACACGGCGGTGGCGCCGGTGGAGACCCCGCAGCGTCCGGCGAGAGTGAAGACCCGCGCGCCGCCCGGCGCGAGAGCGGGACCGCCGAAGAGCCCGGCCGCATTGCGCGTATCCACCGCCCGGCAAGGCGTCACCGTGAAGAAGCTGGTCGCCTGCGCCCGCACCGGACCAGCGGCGAGCAGCAGGACCGCGGCAGCGGCGAAGAGCGCGAGACGGCGGGACAGCCTGACGGCACGCGCGGGGTTTGCCTGCACCTTCCGCACCTCCCTGGCACAACCTGGTGGTTACTGCTCAGGGAAGGCTATCAAAGACATTGACGAACGTCAATATGTTGACCGAGAGGACCGCGAAGGCCCCTCACGGTCTATTGGCAGGTCTGGATGCAGGTCTTCCACCCGTTGTTCCAGTCCGCGGGATTGAGGCACCAGGTGCTGCCCGGCACCGCGGCGCCGCTGCAGCAGGACGTGAGGTAGAGGACATCGTCAACGCCGCCGGAGGGGATGCAGCCGCCCACCGGCTGGGTGCCGCAGATCTGATAGCACGTCGCCCAGGTCGTGCCGTAGTCCGCGGGATTGATACAGAAAGTGGAGCCGCTCACGGCGATCGAGCTGCAGCAGCTCGTGTTGCTCAGCGTGTCGTCGACGCCGCCGTCCGGGATGCAGGCGGGCGATTCGGCCGGCAGAGGGAGCTGCCAGGCGCCGCGGCCATAGGTCCCGGCCGTCAGCACGTGCGGCGAGTCGTCGGCTTCGAGGTCCATCACCACCGTGCCCTGCGGCAGGCCGGTCATCTGCGGCACGAAGGTATCGCCGTTGTCCTCGCTGACGAAAACGCCGACGTCGGTCGCCACGAAGACCCGCTGGCGGTTGACCGGATCGATAGCCACCGAGTTGGCGGGGACGTCGGGAAGCCCGCTGCCTGCCGCCGTCCAGGTGGTGCCGCCGGTCGTCGAGCGGTAGAGCTTGTTGCCGCCGAACGCGCTGCGCGTGGCGAAGACTCTCTGCTGGGAAGTCGGATCGACGGCGATGTCCGAGACGACGCCGCCCGGGTAGTCGCCGGTGACATCGGTCAAGGCCACGGAGGAGATGATGGCGTCGGAAGTACGGAGAATCCGACCGTTGTCGAAGCCGGCGTAGAGCGTGCCGCCGCTGGTCGGCGTCGTGCCGAGGGCGGAGAGCACGCCGCCCGACAGCGCTCCCGAGATCTGGGACCACGAGATCGTGCCGCGCGCGCTGGTGCGGTAGAGATAGGTCGAGCCGGTCACCAGGTAAGACGCCGAGCCCGCGGGGATGAGCGTGTACTCCGTCTTCCAGGGGAAGCTGCCCGCCCCCTGGCTGATCCCTGAATCGGAAAGCAGGCCGAACGAGCCGGTGCCTCCGTTCGTCGAGCGGTAGATGTTCGGCCCGCTGCCTCCGGGATAGGACTCGATGAAGACGTAGCTCGTATTGCCCGGATCGACAGCATTGTCGAAACCGTCGCCGGTGACGAAGACCACGTCCCAGATCAGGCTCGACGAACGCGTTTCGGAGGAGTTGTCCTGCGAGCCGCCCCAGACGCGGCTGGTGTCCGTGGGGTGCACGGCGATGTCGTAAAACTGGGTGATGCTGAGGTTCCCGTTCAGGTTCGCGTAAGTCGAGCCGCCGTCGTCGGTGCGCCAGAGGCCGCCGTCGCTCCCCGCCCAGAACCGATTGCCGTTGGTCCGCGAGTAGCGCACCACGTGGGTGTCCTGATGAACCCTTTGCGAGGAGCCCCAGGTGCTGGTCAAAGCGGTCAGGGTGGTGCCGCCGTTGGTCGAGCGGAAGATGCGGATCGCACCGACCAGCACGGTGTCGCTCGAGACGGGGCTCACGTCCAGGGTCAGGTTGTACCAGCACTGGCCGTCACAGGCGCCGCTGTTGCGCAACGACCAACTCGCGCCGCCGTCGAGGCTGCGGTAGAGCGCGCCGGTGGTGCTCGACGTCTGGAGCAGGGCGTAGAGGATCAGCCGGTTGGTGGGGGCCATGGCGAGGCGGAGGAGCGAATACGACGTCGCGGGGAAACCGTTGGTGAGCTGCGTCCAGGTGGCGCCGCCGTCGCTCGACTTGAACACGCCGCCAGTCGAGGTGAACTCGCCGCCGATCGAGGCGTAGACCACGCTCGGCGTCAGGGGATCGAAGAGGATGTCGTTCGGCTGCCCGCTGAGCACCAGGCTCCAGGTGAGACCGCCGTCGGTCGAGCGGCGGAGGCCGCCTCCGGTCAGGCCGCCCCCCGAGCAGTAGCCGGGCCCGCCGGCGAGCACGAGGTTTGAGTTGCCAGGCTGGACGGCGACGGCCGTCACGTCCGACAGCCCAAGCGCGGTACCGCCCGAGCCGTTGCTCGCCTGGAAGCTCGCGCCGGCGTCGCCGGAGCGGAAGAGGCCCATGCCGAAGTAGGCGGTGCAGGTCTCCCCCTGCTCCCCCGTCCCCACCCAGACGACGTTCGCATTGTTCGGATCGAGCGCCACCGCACCGATCGTCTCGGTGCCCACGGAGTCGAAGAGCGGGCTCCAGAACGAGCCGCCGTCGACGCTCTTCCACAATCCGCCCGACGCGGCGCCGAGATACAGGGTCTGCTCGTTCGTCGGATCAACGGCGAGGGCAGAGGCGCGCCCCGCCACCCGGCCCATCAGCCAGCCCATCATGTTCATGGGCGAAGGCCCCATGGGCTGCCAGGAGAAGCCGACGAGGCGGTTGTTGACCCGCGGGAACAGCGAGAAACGCACGTCCTGCACCGCTCGCTTGCGCAGGTCTCCCGGCCGGTAGGTCACGTCGAGGCCGCGCTGGTGTGCAAACCATTCCAGGCGTTTGCGGATCTGCTCCTCCTCACCATGCCGTTTGTCGCCCGGGCGCTTCTCAGGATCGGCGGCCCGAGCGAGCGCAAGCGGAGCCAGCACAGCGAGCACGACCAAGCCGAAAACCGCGAGTCGTTTCATCGTCCACCTCGAGCGCGAACAGCGCAGAAGAGCACCCTACCCTTCAAGGTGCTCGCGGCGGACGAGGTGTGACAGGTGAGCGGCGCCGTCACCGCCCCAGCGACGCGGCGGAGCCCAACAGGAACTTCAGGTTGTCGTCGTTCCAGCGGATGCCGCCGCCGAGGAAGAAGGAGTGCTTCTCCAGCGGGTCGTCGTAGCCGCCGATGAGATAGAGGTTGGGATGGAACTGCCAGCGCCCGGAGAGGCGCAGGTGGGCCTGCTGATTAGCCGGCCGGTTGAAGTCGAAGGCCTGGAAGGAGAGGAGAAACCGCCGGTCGAAGAGCGGATAGTCGATCTGCGCGCCGCCGCTGCTCTCGATGAAGCCGGCGAACAGCCGCATGTCCCGCGGCCCTTTGAAGCCGAAGAGCGCCGAGACGACGGACGCCTGCTCGAAGCTGACGTTGCTGATCGTCGTGGTCGAGACGGTGCCGTCCGGGTTCGTGACGGTGATGGTCTGGTCCTTCTCCTTCCGCTTGCCTTCCGGAGTGCTCACCACGCCGATGCGGTAGAGGTGCTTGTCGTCCTGGGGATCGATGTCGAGGTGGAAGGCGCTCTGGGAGCCGTGCCGGGAGGGCAGCTCGAAAGCCTGCATGTCGAGGTTGAGCTTGAGCTTGTTGGCGACTCCGATGGTGTCGGAGAGCGACTTCACGCCGCCCTGGATGCTGTCGAGCGCCGAAATGAGCTCCTTGTGGGCCTCGTCGCTGTTGACCAGCTTGCCGATCGTCCCCTGGCCGCTGGCGATCTTGTCCGTGATCTTGTTGAGGTTGTCCACCGAGGTCTGGAGCTTCGAGGTGATCTCATGGATGTTTTCCGTGCTGCCGGCGACGTTGGCGCGGTTCTCGGTGAGGATGCCCTCGATGGTCGCGAGAGTGTGGTTGATCTGTTCGGACAGGCGCGGCAGCTCGCGGGCGAGCGTGGCGCTCGCGGCGTTGGCGTTGTCGACCGTCGAGCGCAGGCCCGCCCGGTTCTCCATCACCAGGAAACGGATCTGCTCCGACGTCGCCTGGACGTCGGCGACCAGCCGGTTGATGTTGTTGCCCAGGTCGCCGGTCGCCAGCGTCCCGGTGACCTTCTCGATCGACTCGCCGATCTTGTCGAGCTTGGCCATGGCGTCGTCGAAGGAGGGCGGCGTCACGCCCTGCAGAGGGACGGACGTGTCGAGCGGCGGACCGCCCGGCGGGCCGGGGACCAGCTCGATGTACTTCTCCCCGAGGAGGCCGAGATTGGCGATCTTGGCGTAGGTCCCCCGGGTCAGCGGCTGCTCCTTCTCGAGGAGAATGGTGACGCGGGCCTTGGTGCCGGCGAGGCCGACGCCGTCGACCCGGCCGACGCGTACGCCGGCGATCCGGACGGCCGCCTTGTCGTCGAGGCCGGCCACGGATTCGAAGACCGCGTCGACGCGCTGGCCCTTCGTCTTGAACGGATTGATGTCCTCGATCTTCCAGATGAGGAGCGCGAGGATGACGAGACAGATGGTCGCGAAGATTCCGACCTTCAGTGCTTGTGTCATGGTTTCTCTAGGGCCTCCTCGGAGAGCGGGCCCTCCGCGTGGCCGTGGATGAACTGCTGGACCCGTGGATCCTCGAGGCGACGGAATTCCTCCGGCGCCGCCGAAGCGATGATCTTACCCTTGTGCAGCATGGCGATGCGGTCGCCGATGCGGAACGCACTCTCCATGTCGTGGGTGATGGTGACCGTGGTGGTCTTCAGGTGCTCCTTGAGCTCGATGATCACGTCGTCGACGAGCGCCGTGGTCACCGGGTCGAGGCCGGTCGTCGGCTCGTCGAAGAGGAGGATCTCCGGCTGGTGCGCCACGGCGCGGGCGAAGCCGACCCGGCGGCGCATGCCGCCCGAGAGCTCCGACGGCATCTTCTCCCCCGTCCCTTCGAGGCGCACCATGGCCAGGCACTCCTCCACCCGGTCGCCGATCTCGCTGCGCGACATCTTGGTCAGGCGCTGGAGAGGGAACGCCACGTTCTGCCACACCGTCATGGAGTCGAAGAGCGCGCCCTCCTGGAACGAGAAGCCGAACTTGCGCCGGAACTCGGTGATCCGCCGGTTGTCGAGCGTCTCGACGTGCGTCCCGTCGACGATCACGGTGCCGGAGTCGGGCTTGAGCAGGCCGATGATGTGCTTCAAGAGCACGCTCTTGCCGGTGCCCGAGCCGCCGATGATCACTAGCGCTTCGCCGGGATCGACGTCGATCTCCACGCCGTCGAGCACCACCTTGGGGCCGAACGACTTGTGGAGGTCCTGGATGCGGATCTTCGGCTCGGGCTCGCTCATCAGAAGAGGATCTTGGTGAGGAAGAAGTCGGAGATCAGGATGGCGATGCTCGCCACCACAACCGCGGAGGTCGTCGAGCGGCCGACGCCTTCCGCGCCGCCCGTGGTGTAGAAGCCCTGCTGGCAGCCGATCGTCGCCAGCAGCAGCCCGAAGACCGCCGCCTTGATGAGGCCGGAGAAGAGATCGTTGAGGTCCATGAACTGGAACGTGCGGTCGACGTAGGAGACCGGGTTCGCCCCCATGAGCACCACCGACACCAGGTAACCGCCGAAGATGCCGACGCCGTTGCCCATCACGACGAGGAGCGGCAGCATGATCGTGCTCGCCCAGACGCGCGGCACCACCAGGTAGTGGACCGGATCGGTCGCCATCACCTCCAGGGCGTCGATCTGCTCCGTCACCCGCATCGTGCCGAGCTCCGCGCCCATGGCCGAGCCGGCGCGGCCGGCGACGATGAGGCCGGAGAGCACCGAGGTCAGCTCGCGCACCATCGAGAGGGCGACCAGCGAGCCGACGAAGCTCTCGGCGTTGAAGCGGCGGAGCGTGGTGAAGGTCTGGAGCGCCATCACCATGCCGGTGAACATGGTGGTGAGCAGCACCACCGGCACCGAGCTCACCCCGACCTTGACCATCTGGCGGAACAGCTCCCGCCAGTCGTAGGGCGGCCGCGGCGTCCAGGCGAACACCCGGCCCAGCATCTGGAAAAAGCGGCCGACCTGCTCGAAGAGACGCTCCAGCGGCCCCGGCATCGTCACCGTCATCCGTCCTCCCGTGAAAAGCGCGACACCAGCTCCTCCACCCTTCCACTCCGCACGTACCGCCGCGGCAGACGGAGGCCGAGATGGCACAGGACCTCCCAGGAGATCGTGCCGGCGTGCGCGGCGAGCTCGCGGGCCGAGATCTCCTCGTCCCCCTGGCGGCCGAGCAGCACCACCTCGTCCCCCCGCTCGGCGCCGGTGTCGGTGACGTCGAGGAGCGTCATGTCCATGGTCACCGATCCCGCCACCGGCACCCGCCGGCCGCGCACCAGCGCCTCGGCCTTGCCGGTCAGGCGCCAGCCGTAGCCGTCGGCATAGCCTACAGGGACCACGGCGATTCTGCTCCGGCGGCGTGTCACCGTGCGGCCGCCATAGGAGACCGGCGTGCCGGCGGGCACTTCGCGCACCTGGACGATCCGCGCCCGCACCGACATGACCGGCCGCAGGTCTCCGTTGCCGTCGTTGCCGTCTTTCTCCGCGGGATCCAAGCCGTAGATCGCGATCCCCAGGCGGACGAGGTCGAAGCGGCTCGCCGCGCGGTGGAGAGCCGCGGCGCTGTTCGCCATGTGGACCAGCGAGCCTTCCCGTTCTTCTCGCGTGAGCAGCGCCAGCACCTCGTCGAAGCGCCCCTCCTGGAGCGGATTGCGCGGGCTCTCCAGATCGTCGGCCTCGGCGAAGTGCGAAAGCAGGCCGGCGAGGCGGAGCCGGGGATGCGCGCGGATGACGGCGAGCGCCTCCGGCACCTCCTCGCGGGCCACGCCGAGGCGGCCCATCCCGGTGTCCACCTTGAGATGGATCGGCTGCGCGTCGCTCTCGCCGGCGGCCCAGTCGCGCCACAGCGCGAGCTCGTCCAGGCTCGACACCGTGGGGGTGAGGCGGTAGCGGCGGTAGAGCGCGATCTTCGCCGGCCGCGCCGTGCCGAGAACGAGGATCGGCAGCTCGATCCCGGCGCGGCGGACCTCGGCCCCCTCTTCGAGCAGGGCGACGCCGAGCCAGTCGACGCCGGCGGCCTCGAGGGCGCGCGAGACGCCGACCGCGCCGTGACCGTAGCCGTCGGCTTTGACCACCGCCATCGTGCGCGCGCCGGACGCCGCCATCCGCCGCTTGAGAGAGGCCAGATTGCTCTCCAGGGCGGCGAGGTCGACGTCCACCCAGGCCGGACGCAGGGCGGCCGCGAGGTCGTCGCCTGCTCCCGGCTCGGGCTGGTGGGGCGCGTCAGAAGGGAGTAGCGGATCCGTAGCCATCGGGCGCGCGGCTCTTGAAGCTGGTGGTCTCGCCGAGGAAGACGAGGTCGACCGTGCCGGTCTCGCCGTTGCGGTGCTTGGCGATGATCAGCTCGGCGAGCCCGCGGTTCTCGTCGGTGGCGTTGTAGACCTCGTCGCGGTATACGAAGGCGACCATGTCGGCGTCCTGCTCGATCGAGCCCGACTCGCGGAGGTCGGCGAGCTGCGGCCGGTGGTCGCTCCCCCGCCGTTCCGGCTGGCGGGAGAGCTGGGAGAGGGCGATCACCGGCACCTCCAGCTCCTTGGCGAGCTGCTTCAAGCCGCGGCTGATCGCCGCGATCTCCAGGTTGCGGTTCTCGTACTTGCCGCCCGCCTGCATGAGCTGGAGGTAGTCGAGGATGACGAGGGCCAGCCCCTTCTCCGCCTTCAGGCGCCGCGACTTCGAGGCCACCTCGAGGAGGGACGGGTTCGGCGAGTCGTCGATGAAGAGCGGCGCGTCGCCGATCGCGCGCACGGTCGTGAACACCCGCGTCCACTCCTTGCTGGAGAGGTGGGCGCCGCGCAGCTTGCTGAACGAGATGTCGGCCTCCGAGCAGAGGATGCGCAAGGCGAGCTCCTGCTGGCTCATCTCCAGCGAGAAGACGCCCACCGGCTTGGCCTCGCGGATGGCCACGTTCTGGGCGATGTTGAGCGCCAGGCTGGTCTTGCCCATCCCGGGGCGGCCGGCGACGACGATCAGATTGCCGCGGTTCAAGCCGTGGCAGATGCGGTCGAGGTCGGTGAAGCCGGTCGGGATGCCGGTGAGCAGGCTCCCCGAGCGCTCCTCCAGCTCCTCCAGCGTGCTGTGGAAGACGCTCGACAGCAGCACGAAGCCGCGCTGGACCGCCTCCTCCCCAAGGCCGAGGATCGCCTGCTCGGCGCGGCCGAGCGCCTCCTGGGCCGGGACGCCGCCGTCCAGGCAGTCGCGGATGATCTGGCTCGACGCCTGGATCAGCCGCCGGCGGACCGAGCGCTCCTTGATGATCTCGGCGTACTGGTCGACCCGCCCGATGTCCGGCAGGTCGAGGTCGAGCGCGGTGAGGAAGCCGATGCCGCCGACCGTGTCGAACTGCCCCTGCTGCTCCAGCTTCGCCTGGATGGTCCGCAGGTCGATCTCCACCTGCTCCTCTTGCAGGATGAGCATCGCCTGGTAGAGCACCTGGTGGCGCTCCAGGTAGAAGTCCTCCGCCCGCAGCCGCCCGGAGATCGTGGGCAGCACCGCCGGGTCCAGGAGGATTCCGCCGAGCACAGCCCGCTCGGACTCCTCGCTGTAGGGGAGCGACTTCTGCTGCTGAGGAAGGGTGTCGATCATGCCGGGGTCACGAAGAGGCCCTGGCCATTCTCCCGCAATCGGGAGGGTGGGGGCAAGTGGGCTGCTCGAGGACACCTCGCGACATGGGCGGGGACGCTCCCGACCCGTTTGGAGCTTCTCCAGGGCGTCGGAGGCTGCTCCGACTCCTGAAGGCTTGTGTCGGGGCCGCAACCGACTCCGATAGACTGTCAGCGCTGCCTCAACGTGTCGGGTTTCACCGGGCTCAGGGCGTCCGAAGCAAACCATATCTCGTACCGCCTGCCCGGGACCTTTTTCTCGAATCCTTTGATCAGCGTCGGCACGAGTTGGAATTGAGCAGCGACACCCAAATAATCGTTCAGGAGCCTAACAATTTCCAGAGCTCCAAGCTGATCTTCCTTGCGGAAAAAGCGCACGCTGGAATGAGCCACAGGTTTCACCTTCTCGATTCCTGGAACCGCAATATTATTCTTGCGCAGCAGTTGTGCGATCTCTTCCGCTCTCTGGCGTTGATCCTCCGCACTGATGTGCAGAAAGATGGTCACCGGCTGGCGGGACGGCAGGTGACTTTCGGGCGCCACGGCCTGCTGCACCTGTTTGGCGAACAATTCGTTGTAGGCCGCCTGGAGTTTTGTTTTGTCTGCTTCGAGCTTGGCATTTTTGATTTCCAGAGTAGTCTTTTCCTTCTCCAGAGTGTTCTGTTCCAGCCAGTAGTGGCCGGCCGCCCCCGCAATCGCAACCGCAGCCAAAGCTACAATAATCAGTGCAATCTTTGTCCGGTGTAGCAGTTTCCGCTTGGTTTCGACCAGTGCGATCGCCTGATCAGCCTCGCGCCGCAGGGCATCTTCTTTTTCGCGTTGCATTCTGTCCACCGCCGCAGCGCTGGCCGTGATGAATTCCTCCTCCAGACCCGCGAGATCCGATTGGCCCTTCGCCTCCTGCAACTGCCAGCCGGTCAGCAAGCCCTCGTCGGGTCTCCCGGTGTCTTTCCATCGCTGCGCCGCCTGGCTGAGGGCGAGCCGCTGCCGCCGCTCGATGCGCTTCTCGTCGATCCACCCGACGAAGAGCGGCCAGTTGCGAATCAGCGACTCGTGTTTGACTTCGACCACCGCGTCGGCCGCACCGGCGTCGGGCGAGATGCGGATGTAGTCGTTCTCGGCCAGCAGCATGATGACTTCTTCGGTGTTCGCCCTACCCGCTTTCAGCAGGCGGCTCTTGGGCACCGGCTGGCGATAGGCCTCGAGGAAATCATCCACCCGCACGAGCTCGAGCAGGACGCGCCTCACCTCGTCCTGAGTCTGCGGCGCGATCCCCGCGTAGAACTGGTCCGCGGAAGCTTTCAGCGCGCTCAGAGGGTCCCCGATCTTGCGGTAGACTTCCCATGTGATCCGGTTGCGGTCGCGCCTCTCCCACAGCGACCGCAACGTAAATTGCAGCAGCGGTAGCGCCGCGGGCTGCCCCAGCACCTTCTTGACCAGGTCGTCCACGATTCCCGCCTGGAACTGGAGGTTCACCAGCACGGCCGGTCTTTCCACCGCAGCTTTCAACTCCTCGTAACCCATGGGGCGCATCGAATACCACGCCTTGTCGAGATAGGTCGAGAGCGCGCTCAGCTCGACGACGCGGCTCCTGAACTCCTCGCGCATGGTCAAGATCACGCGGTGGCCCAGCCCGCCTGCCAGGAGCTCGGCAAGGTTTTCTACCAGTGCTTCTCGGTCCCCGGCGTTGGACAGCGTGAACACTTCCTCGAATTGGTCGATGGTGATCAGTGTCGGCAGCGCCTCCGCACCGCCGACCATGGCATGCAAATGCTGGCGATCTGCACGCAGCGCGGCCGCCTCGGCTGCCACGTCAGCACACACGCGGCCGCAACCCCGTAGAACGACGTCCGCCAGATGATCGAGCACGGAGTTACCCGGAACACAGGGCGGAACAAGGCGCAGCGCAGGCGGCACTCCGTTGGCCGCGAGCGCGGGCATCACGCCCCCCATGACCAGGGAAGACTTCCCGCTGCCCGATGCGCCGAGCACCAGTACGAGCGGGGCGTCACGCACTTGGGCCAGTAACGTTTTGATGTCGGACTCCCTGCCGAAGAAGAAAGTCCGATCCCGGAAAGCCTCGAGCCCGACGTAGGGGCATGGCTTGTCCTTCAGATCCGGCAGTTGCTCTCCGTCGAAGCGGGCCAGGCGGGAACTCGCCACATGCATGCCCGCTTGTGAAAGGTTGGAAACCCAGTAATCTAACAACACTTGGCAAGCAGTGCGCTCTCTCATTTCATCGAGATAGACGCCCGTGGCCGCCCCGCGCTCCAGAAACTGGCGGATCTCAGAGTCGAGGCACGCCAGGGCGGCGGCTTCCCCTGCTTCGCTAGCGTCCTGCCCAAGTTGCATGTCGAGGACTTCCAGGAGGTGCGCGTGTGCTTCCCGCAACTCGCTGGCACTCTCGAAGGGAGCTACGCGTTGAGAGATTGCTGCCTCTGCCATATGGTTTCCCGCCTAGCACATGCTAAGAATTGTCTTCAGGGGCTGACTTACCGCACTGAGCCGCAGGCAGAACTCCTTGAGGCTTCCGTCGACACGCCGAAACACCGAGCTCACCGCTCCGAAGTACTCTTTAACGAGATCCAGGGCCACCTGCTCGTCCCCTCGTCCTAACAATGCCTCGATTTCGAATTCGATGGCTTCCAAGTCGTCATTCACTGCCCCCATTGCCGGCGACAAGGGTGGTGCGAGCCTGGAGCGCGCCAGTTTGATCCGTCCCCACTCGCCGGCCAGCATCCCCGGGATGGTTCCTCCGACACACACGGTTCGCAGTTTCGAATCGAGGCGCTGCAGTTGCCCGTGCTCTGCGACGCGCCGGGTCAACTCGTCCCGCAGCCTCATTAAAGCGTCGATGCCCTGAACGAACGGCTCGAGCTCGGAATCCTTCCCTGCGGCCGTCGCAGGCAGGGTGTCCCGTACTCTGGTCATCAGCTCTACGAGGCGATCCAAGTTCAGCCCCGTTGCGGCCTCTGCAATGCCCAGATCCAGCTGCGAAGGCATGCCGGAAAGGAGCCCATTAAGCTCACAGACGACGCACCCATAGGCGGCTTCGCTCGGCGCATCCACAGCCGCCTTGAAGGCGGCGGTGGTCGAATCCAGCCGCTCGATGAGGTCGTCGCGCAGCACGGCGTTCATTTCCCGCCCCTGGATGGCCTCCTGGATCCGGTGCTCTTCCCCAGCGAATCTGACCTTGAACGGTCGCAGCCGGCTCGCAGCGCCTCCCGCCTGCATCGGGCGGAGGCACTCGAACTCCATGGTGTGCAACGCATCGTGGATCAGCTTGAACAGCTCGAGCTTGCCGACTTGGCGGTAGGTGTTTTCGATAACCTCCTTTGAGCGGCTTACAGCATCGGCCACCGCCGGCATCTCCGTAATCAGGTCCTTGAGCAGTCGGATGCCGGTGTTTGCGGAGGCAACGTCATCCAGGAGAGTCAGCAGCGTAAGCTTGATCAGGTCCTTGATCAGCTCGCCGACGTCGTAATCCCACCGCTTGTCGGTCACTTCGGCCTGCTCACGCTTACACAACGCGCGCAGATCCTCGGGAAGCTCGGCCTCGCCGGGGAACGCCGCGCCACCGAGCAGCACCGGCACGACTGGGATGGTGCGGCGCAAGGCCGTGGAGATCTCGTTCCGGACCCAGTCATCTGGGCAGTCCAGTCTACGGGTTCCGTCGGACCGCTTGCAGTTAGCCCACTGTGGGCCGATCAGAGCCAGCAGCGCATCACAGCTCGCCAGTGTGCTCGTCAGGACCTGCTCGAAATCGGCCCCGCGCGGAATGCCTCCGTTGATATCCATGAATACCTGAGACGCGCCGAAGCTTTTTCTGAGGTCAGCGAAGAGGTGGCCCGCCCACGCCAGGGTGTCAATACGACGGTAGCTGATGAAAACCCCGGACATTTCTGCCTCCATCGCGTCCTAGTCGTCTGATTTGGGATCCCGCTGAGCACAGCCCGCTCGGACTCCTCGCTGTAGGGGAGCGACTTCTGCTGCTGAGGAAGGGTGTCAATCATGCCGGGGTGAGACTCGCCCCAGCCATTCTCCCGCAACCGGGAGGGTGGGGGCAAGGGTCGGAGTCGCCCTACCGCCGGCGCCACCGCCGGAGATTTGCTGAGCCCAGACTGAGATCCGCGTCGTATCAACCGAGGTTTGGAAGATCCAGGCCGAGGCTCGGGAGACGGCTCCCGCGGTTTGAGAGACCTGGACCGGGATTCGAGACACAAGAACCCCGGTACGGGTGGCTCATTCCGCGGTAGGAGCGACCCATTCCGCGGATTGAGACACACGAACCGAGGAACGAGACACTTGAACCGAGGAACGAGACGCACAAACCACGGAATGAGCGGCTCACACCGTGGTATGAGTGGCTCATTCCGAGGTACGGGCGTCTCGTACCGCGGATTGAGACACTCGAACCGCGGGAAGAGACACTCGAACCTCGGTTTGAGACGCTCAATCCACGGAAGGAGAGGCTCATACCGTGGTTGGAGTGTCTCGACCCGAGGTTCGCGCGTCTCTTCCCGCGGTCGGCGCGACTCATTCCGAGGTTGAAGAGTCTCATCCCGTGGATTCCGCCTTTCCAACCCAGATCTGGAAGACCTCGGCCGCGGTCAGAGGCGGCCAGGATTCAGTCCGGGAGGTGCGGTCACGAGAGGGGCTGAGCGCTGGGCATCTTCTCGAACGCCAGCACCATCACGCAACCATGCCGGCGGATGACCTGCACCTCGGCGCGGTGGACGGCGCGGGCCAGGCGAGGCCACCAGGCGAGCCACGGGGCGATGGTGTTGATCATCCGGTGCTCGGCGAGGGCAAGGCCTGCGGCCTCCCCCATCGCGCGTAGCTCGTCGAGGTCATAGAGCACCTCGTGCTGCTCACCGGCGAGCGGCGGTACGAGGTGGAGATGGTCGAGCAGCCATTCGATGAGCGGCCAGGGGCTCCGCCGGTTGGGCGTCGTCAGCACCAGCCGCCCACCGGATGCCAGCAGGTGCGCGAACTGGGCCAGGATCGCCTTGCCTTGGGCCTGGGAGAGGTGCTCGATCACCTCCAGGAAAGCGATCTTTTCGAAGCTTCCCGGCGCCATATCGAGCTCGTCGACCAGCGCCTGCCGGAAGGCGAGGTTCGGCCGCACGAAGGTGCGTGACACGAACTCGATCGCCGCCGGGTTGGCGTCGACGCCCAGCACCTCGGTCCCCGGGATCTCCGCCGCCATCGTCGCGAGGAGCCCGGAGCCGCAGCCGGCGTCGAGCAGCCGCTCGCCCGGCACCAGGCGCAAGAGGGCAAGCGCCTCCTCGACCTTCGCCCGGTGCCAGAAGCGTTGCGGCGCGGGCCCGGAGTGAAGGGCGCGGTGTTGGTAGTCGCCGGGAATGGCGATGCGGTCGCCCACCCGCCGGCTCACCGGCTCCGCGGCCGGAGCCGGGCCGGCGCGGCCTTTCCGCCGCACGATCCGGGCCAGAGAAACCGTGGCGAGCAGGGCGAGCGCGGCGGTGCTCAGCGCGCGGCCCACCTCGAAAGAGCGCGGGCGGTAGAAGAGCTCGGCCTGGTGCCAGCCCTCAGGGATAGCGAGGGCGAGGAAGGCGTGATCGCCGATTCCCAGCGGCACTTCGCGGCCGTCGAGCCGCGCCCGCCAGCCCGTCCATGCCGTCTCCGTGATCACCGCCCACCCCGGCCGCTTCATCCGTGCCGTCAGCGTGAAGCCCAGACCGTGCCGGCGGGCGACCACCCAGCCGCGACCGTTCCGCTCTTCGCGTGGCGGGCCTTTGTCGCCTTCCGGCGGTACGATCCAGGCGCGCTGGCGGAAGTCCGTTTCCGCCTTCATCTCCTCGACTTCCAGGTCCGGGCTGACCCCCAGCCGCACCATCTTCGGCACGAAGGCGCGCGGCAGCACCCGTGGATTCTCCCAGAGCCGCGAGCCGAGGCCGCGCGCCACCGGCCGCCAGCCTGGAAGCCTGTGCCCCCGGCTGGCGATGGCATAGCGCACGTTCATCAACGAGAGGAAGGGTCGGTCCACGTCCAGCACGGAGAGGAACCAGCCGGGCAGGGGGTGCGCCCACAGGGGCAGCAACTCGGCGAAGCGGCGATGGAAAATCGCCTGATAGCCCCGTACATCCTCGATCTCGTAGAGTGAGCCCAGGTTGGGCACCAGCTCATAGGCCTCGCCGACGGCGCGCCAGGGCTCCTCGTCCTGCATGGGCAGGGCGTCGAGCGGCGGCACCCGCGGATAGAAGGCGCGCGCCGGAATCGTCGGGTAAAACGAGCCCATCTCCGCGGTGCGCTGGACGGCGAGGACAACGACCAGGGCGGTCCCCCCCCAGCCGAGAGCGTGGCGAGAGAGGCGGGGCAGCGCCGCCAGGCCGGTGATCAGGGCCACGGCACAGAGCGGGATGAGGCCCCAGGCCGCCCAGCGTTCGATCCCCCGGTCGGGAAAGCCGGCAGCCGAGGCGAGCGGGACGAGCCATACCACGGCGGCGGCGTAAGCGAGGACGGCCGCGGCGCAGGCGCCGGCAAGCTCCCGCGACGCGGCGGTCAGCTTGCCCTCCTCCCCCGCCCGCAGCCAGGCCTCGACGCCGAGCGCCGCGAGCGCCGCGGTGGCGAACGCGGCGGCAAAGACCAGCCGCTCGTTGATCGACATCGACAACAGCGGCAGACGCCCGAGGAGCGGATAGATCCCCGGCATCCTGGCGCCGGCGCACAGCCCGCCAAGGCCGAGCGCCGCGAGGACGTAGCGCCCCTTCCACCGGCCGCGGATGAGCCCGTAGAGCGCCGGCCCCCAGAGGACGCTCCCGGCGTAGGCCGAGGTGAGGGGCGAGAGGAGGGGCGGCACGGCGCCCTCCCGCGGCACAGCGGTGATCGAGGGCACCGCGCTGCCGACGAAGAGGCGCCAGGCATCTGCCGGAGGCACCGCGGCTGTGATCGCCGGCGAGCCTTGGCGGAGCAGCCATTGGAGCGTCTGCCGGAGGACCTCGAAGAGCGGCAGCAGGTAGATGGCGGAGAGGGCCAGGGCGAGGACGGCGGCGGCGGCGGTCCAGCCGGCGATCACCACCCAGCGCCGCGGCGGTACCGCGGCCGCCTCGGCGAGCCCGAGCACGGCACCCACGGCGAAAACGTGGATGACGCTCTCCGGATGGCCGGCGAGAACCGTCAAGGCGAGAGCGACGGCGAGGAGGAGCGCCGACGGCCACCCCGGCCGCTTGACGACGCGGCGCGCGCCGAGAACGACGAGCGGGGCGAGTGACACCGCGGCCCCCAGCGGCCATTCGAGCCAGAAGGCGAGAAAGGAGGAGAACGCCCAGCCAACCGCGCCGAGGACGGCCGCGGCTGCGCGGCAACCCAGGTCGCGGAAGTAGAGAAACGCGGCAAGCACCGAGACGAAAAGCTGCGCCGTGGCGCCGAAGGTGAACGCGAGCGCGAGCGGCAGGAGGAGAGAGAGGGCGTTGATCGGGTAGTACGGCGCCGGTTGCGCCGAGCCCGCAAGCGGATCGCCGCAGAGGATGAACGGATTCCAGAGCGGCCATTCACCATGGCGCACGGCGTAGCGCACCGCCTGACGCCAGGGGATGATGGCGCTGTAGACGTCGGTGAAGATCCCTTTGCGGTCGCCGCCAACCCCGTACTGGGCAGCGTAGGGCGTCAGCGGGCCGGAGCTATAGGCGAGGTCGATCGGTGCGTAGACCTGGCCTGTCAGGAGCGCACGCCCAGTGAAGCAGAGTGGCAGCAAGGCGAGCGCCAGAGCCACCCGCCAGGTGATCCGCGCGACCAGCCGATGGGCCAGCGCCAGCAGCAGCACGGCGAAGACGGCGTACAGTGCGGCCGCCGAGAGGTGCTCCGCGAGCCACAAGACGTTCACTAGCCCCGCTGGTGAGAGCCCTGAGCCTGCCGGAGCGGCCGATCGGCAGGAGAGGCGCCGGCGGTGCTCGCGGCGACCGCTGCGAAGTCGTCAGCCACGATCCTCGCGAGCTCCGGGCAGCGGTAGGCGCCGCGCCAGGCGAAGAGCCGGATCCGCCCGACGTCGAGGAGCATGCGGAGCGAGTCGCGCAGCAGGCGCACTGCCGAGGTCTCATTGTTGCGGAGCCGGACCACGATGCGCTTGATGTCGGAGCGGAACCGGAGCGCAATGTAGAGCAGCTCGACGTCGAAGGCGAAGCGGTCGATGCGGGAGAGCCCGAAGAGCGCCTGGGCGACGTCGCCTCGGAAAGCCTTGAAGCCGCACTGCGTGTCGAAAAAGCCGCCGGTCAGGAAGACGCCGACGAGCTTCGAGAAGACCCCCGAAGCGAGCCGGCGCCGCCAGCCGACATCCAGCGCATAGCTCGATCCCGGCAGGGTCCGGTCGCCGATTGCCAGATGGAAACCGCGCTCGGTGATGAAGCGTGCCGAGGCCACGATCAGCTCCAGGTCGAAGGGAAGATCGACGTCGGTGAAGACGCGCACCCGGCCGCGGCTGGCAAGCATCCCTGCGCGGACTGCGGCCCCCTTGCCGCGGTTCACCGGCAGGCGGATCAGCCGCACCGCCCCCTCCTCCGGCCACGATGCGTCGAAGTCTCCGCCGCCGTCGTCCACCACCACGACCTCATACGAGGCGAAGGCCGCGCTCAGAAAGCGCGCCAGACGGTCGGCCGAGAGCCGGGCGAGCTCGGCACTGTGATAGCAGGGGAGGATGACCGAGATCTCCGGATCAACGGAGCTTGTTGCGGCGTTTCGCACTGCGGCCAACTCTAACATCGATGTTCAGAGCCCGCGCCGGGGCCGCCATCTGGCATGGCGATTGCTGCAAGACTGGGAGAAGGAGGTGTGCCTATGGAGATCCTCTGGCGACGCGATATCGACGCAGCGCTTCAGGAAGCGAAACAAGCCAACAAGCCGGTGCTTCTCGATTTCAGCGCTGCACCGATGTGAGGGGCATGCGCTCGGCTGGAGGCCGAGGTCTACCCTGATCAGAAGGTGGCGACGTTCATCACCGAGAGCTTCGTTCCCGACCGCGCCCACATCAAAGAGCAGAAGGACGTCTTCGAGCGGTTCAACGCCCAGTGGACGCCGACCGTCATGATCCTCGATCCGGATGGCGAGGAGCGCTACCGGTTCGAGGGCTACCTGCCGGCACCCGACTTCCTGGCCCAGCTCCGCCTCGGTCTGGCCCATGCGGCCAGAGCCCACGGCGCATGGGAGGAGGCGGAGCGCCGGTATCGCGAGCTGGCGAACGACTCCGCGCCCCCCGAGGTCGGCTCGGAGGCGCTCTACTGGGCAGGGGTCGCGAAGTACAAGGCGAGCGGTGACGCCCACGCGCTGGCGGAAACGGCCGCAGCGTTCAAGCAGCGCTTTGCCGACAGCTCCTGGGCGAAGAAGGCCTCCGTCTGGGCGGCTTGAGGGGAGGCTTCCCGAGGCGTTGGCGGCACTGTGGTAAACTTGCTGCCGTCTGATGTTACGAGAGCTTTCCCCGGCCGCCATCCGGCGGTTCTACGATGATGGCTACCTGATCGTCGAGGATCTTTTCTCGCGCGACGAAGTGGCAGCGATGGCCGAGGCGGCCGAACGACTGCGCTCGCGGGGACGGGAGCTCGCCGCGGACCTCCCGGCGACCGACGAGGCGGCGGGCGAGCGCAAGATCGAGCACGCCGGCAGCCAGTTCGTCTTCGCCGGCTCCAATGGATCGAGTCGGCTACTGCGGGTGGTCTGGGCGGGAGGCTGCGAGCCGGAATTCCTGACCTGCGGGCGCGACCCGCGGCTCACATCCATCGTCGCCCAACTCCTCGGCTCCGGCACGGCGGTCCACCTGCTCAACCAGCTCCATGCCAAATATCCCAACGACGGGCTGGAGTTCGAGCCCCATCAGGACAGCGAGCATCGCCGTTACGGCACCCCCGAGTGGCGGGACGTCGACGGGCGCGGCAGCTACGTGCAGACCGTCGTCGCAATCGACGATTCGACGCCCGACAACGGTCCGCTCGTCTTCTATCCGCGCAGCGGTCGGCGAGGGCATCTCGATCCCGCCGCGGTGCGGCGGCGGTATCGCGATCTCCAGGGCGTTCCTGCCCTGCTGGCGGCGGGGAGCGCCGCCTTCTTCGGCCCCTACGTCGTCCACCGCAGCGCGGAGAACCGCGGCGCCGCGCCCCGGCGGATCGCGATCAACGGCTTTGCGCTCCCCGGCGCCAACTCCCGCCCCTACTTCGGCGCCGGCACCGGCGTGCCGGTCGATCTCGCGTCGCCGTTCGCGCTGTAACGTCTTTACGTCATCCGAGGAGTTGACGCGGTCCGCTCGGCTCGTTAGACTCCGCTCCAGCTTTGCCATCCCATGGAGCCGGACCATGGCGCAGAAGCTCCCCATCCAGATCCCGCAGGTCGAGCTCGGCGACTTCTGCCGCCGGTGGCAGATCCGCAAGCTCTCGCTGTTCGGATCGGTGCTGCGCAACCAGCTCCGCCCGGACAGCGATCTGGACGTGCTCGTGGAGTTCCGCGGCGGGCGCCAGGCCGGGCTGATCCAGATGGCGAAGATCGAGCGCGAGCTCTCCGACCTGGTCGGCCGCAAAGTGGACTTGAGGACCGCGGCGGACCTCAGCCGCCACTTCCGCGACGACGTGCTGCGCGAGGCCCAGGTGCAGTATGCGGAAGGTCCGGCTCCCGATCGAGGCTGATCAGCCGCCTCCCCCGCTGCGCGATCCCGCGCCGCGGCCTGTGGTAAATTCCCTGTGACGTTTTGATGACAGCTCCGGCGGGAGGTTTCGCGCGAGCGGATCCAAGGAGGTCGTGATGAGACTGCTGCGTCGATGGCCTATATCGGGAGCACTGTCGGGAGCCCTGCTGCTCGCCCTGTCGGCGGCAGGATTTGCCCAGACCACGGGCGGCATCGTCGGCCGCGTCACCGACGAGCAGGGGGGCGTCCTGCCCGGCGCGACCGTCGAGGCGCGCGGTCCCGCTCTTCAGGGGACGCGCGTGGCGACCTCGGACGGCACGGGGACCTACCGGCTCACCCTACTGCCTCCCGGCGACTACACGGTCACCTTCAGCCTGGAGGGGTTCGCCAGCGAGACCCGCAAGCAGGTGTCGGTCGGGCTCGACAAGGACGCCACCCTGAACCCGGTCCTGCACGCGGCGATCAAGGAGGAGATCACGGTCACCGGCGCAGCGCCGGTCGTCGACACGACGACGACTTCCGTCGGAGCCAACCTGGACACCCGCACGATCCAGAGCCTTCCCACAGGACGCAACTACTCCTCGGTGGTGCAGATCGTCCCGGGCGTCTCCTCCGACGCCAACCCGGACAACGCCGACCAGTCGACGATCTCGGTCTACGGCTCGAGCGGAGCGGAGAACGTCTTCTACATCGACGGCGTCAACACCACCGGCGCCGAGTACGGCTTCCAGGGCAAGGAGCTCAACTTCGAGTTCATCGACGCGATCGACGTGAAGACCGGGGGCTATGAGGCCGAGTACGGCCGCTCGACCGGCGGCGTCATCAACGTCATCACGAAGTCGGGCGGCAACGACTTCCACGGCGATGTCTTCGGCTACTACGACAACGACAAGCTGCAGGACAACGCCGAGCAGGTGGTGTCGACGACCACGACGGCCGGCTTCACCCGCGAAGACTACGGGATCGGCTTGGGCGGCTATCTCAAGAAGGACCGGCTCTGGTTCTACGGCGCCTACGACCGGGTGACCAACTCGACCGACAGCACGCTGCCGGAGGGCCCCCGCGCGGGCGACGTGGTGACCTCGAAGAGCAAGCGCGACCTCGCCGCCGGCAAGCTCACTCTCAAGCTGACCGACAGCCAGTCGCTCATCGGCACCTTCTTCCAGGACCCGCGCGACGACACCGGCGCGATCAACGACGCCAACCACTCGCTGAACGGCGATCCGCTGACCTACACCGGCCTGCGCAGCTTCGGCGGCAAGGACTACGCGCTGCGCTATGACGGCATCCTGTCGGGCGTCTGGGTCGTCTCCGGCCAGCTCTCGCGCCACCGCGAGGAGAACTCGGTCGGACCGGCGAGCTCCGCCGGCGACGTGGTGGAATTCCGTGACGTCGACAACAACTTCTTCCAGACGGGCGGCTTCGGCCTGCTGCAGACGAAGACCTTCGACCGCAAGTTCGGCGGCGCCTCCGTCACCCGCTTCCTCACCAACCACGAGATCAAATTCGGCGCCGAGTACGAGAAAGAGGGGGCCGACGTGGTGCGCCGCTACAGCGGCGGCCAGCAGGTCGACGTCTTCGGCAATCCCGTCGATCCGAGCCGGCCGGTGTACAGCCACTTCTACTGGACGACGCCCGACGCGACGATCGCCAACGCCCCGGTCTCGGCCCTCGTCGCGGCGCCGGAGCACAAGGTCAGCACCCTCTATCTCCAGGACCGCTGGACGGCGCGTCCGAACCTCACCTTCAACCTCGGCCTGCGTTGGGACCGCCAGCAGATCATCGACGCCGAGGGCACGCAGCAGATCGATCTCAAGAAGGACGTGGCGCCGCGCTTCGGCTTCGTCTGGGATCCGAGCCGCGAGGGGAAGTCCAAGGTCTACGGATCGTACGGCCGCTACTACGAGCAGATCCCGATGGACCTGGTGATCCGCTCGTTCTCCTTCGAGCGGCAGGCGCGCATCTTCAACTTCAGCCCGACCGCCACGACGCCCGATGCGGCCGCCGAGGACGACATCGGCCGCGGCTCGGCGATTTTCGGCGGCTTCACCGAGCCCGCCGATCCCAACCTCCACAACCAGTACATCAACGAGGTTCTGCTCGGCTATGAGCGCCAGGTGATGCCCGACGTGGCGGTGGGGATCAAGGGAATCTATCGCGACTATGCCGAGGTGATCGAGGACTTCCTCTGCCAGAACGACGGCACATACTGCATCGGCAATCCGGGCCAAGGGATCATGAAGCAGATCTTCACCCTCGACTACTCGACGACCTACCCGGCGCCCAAGCCGAAGCGCACGTACAAAGGGGTGCAGCTCGACGTCACCAAGCGCCTGTCGAACAACTGGCAGGGGCTCGCCTCGTACGTCTACTCGAAGCTCGACGGCAACTTCGACGGCCTCTATGCGCCGTTCACCAACGTCGGCGCCGACCCCAACATCTCGGCGGCCTACGACTATTACGACTTCTTCACCAACGGCAGCGACCTCTCCCGCATCACCAACAAGGGTCCACTGTCGAACGACCGCCGGCATCAATTCAAGGTCTCGGGGGTCTACTTCACGCCCTGGAAGCTCTCAGTGGGCCTCGCAGCCTACTACCGGACGGGCACGCCGCTCACCCGCTACGGCTACTCCGACGCCTATGGCCGCTACGAGTTCTTCCTCACCCAGCGCGGCGCTGAAGGCAGATCGCCGGACGACTACGAAGCGGACCTCCACCTCGGCTATCCCATCGACGTCGGGCCGGCGAAGGTGAACCTCCTGGTCGACGTCTTCAATCTGCTGAACGCGCAACGCCCGGTCGTCCTCGACGAACGCTGGGGCTTCCAGGAAGCCGACAACGCCTCCCCCACTCCGGTCAATCCGGGGTATCTCAAACCGGTGCTGCGCACGCCGCCGCGGTCGTATCGGCTGGGGGTGCGGGTGAGCTTCTAGGGACCGCCCCGGTTTCGCCGGCGCAGGTTCGGCTCTCGTAGGGGCGGTCCGCAGGATACCGAAGGCACCCTGCGTGGCCGCCCTGTGCTAGCCTTCCTGTCGGAGGTTGGACGTGAAGCAGACTCCAAGTGACCATCTATTCGTCGTCGACGCCGAGCCGGCGAGCCAGGAGACGGCGCGCAGGCATCTGGCCGCGCTGGGTGATGTCCGTGCCCTGGAGGGGAGTCGGGACCTCCTGCTCCTTTCAGTTCCTCCTGGGGCATTCTCAGCCAATTCTGCCTGGAGCCGGGCTCGCGAGCTGTTGGGCTCGTTGGGGACGGTCCAACCCGTGCTCGTCGACGAAGTCGGCGAGCATCACTTTCCGACCGGCGAAATCTCAGTCCGCTTCCATCAGCCGCTGCCCGAGGCCGAGTTGGCACGCTTTGCCGAGCACCATGGGCTCCGCTTGAGAAGGCGCAACGAATTCATACCCCAGCAGGCCGTGTTCGATCCGATGGACGATACCCACAGTTACATTCCTGACATCGTCGAGAAGATCGCCGCGGACAAAAACACGAAGGCAGTCTGGGCCAATACGCTCACCCGTTTTCGGCGCGCCTCGTAGGGACGCGGCGACATTCATCAAGGCACGGAGCCAGCGATCGCGAGGGCTTCCTCAACTGCCCTCCCAACGTTGACACGGCCAAAGCCGAACTCCTGGCTGTGGCCTTGGGCGTCGTAGCCGCTCCCGATCTTGTCGGCCGTTTTCTTCAACACCTCCAGCAGATCCGTCCGGCTCAAGCCGGGATGAACCGAGAGGACGAGGGCAGCCGCTCCGGCTGCGAGAGGTGTTGCTGCCGAGGTTCCGCCGAACCGATTGGTGTGCAAGCCATCCTCGCCTCCATGATCCTCCCTGCCGATGTTGAAGCCACGATTCGGAATCGAGACATCCGTCGTGAAGATGTCTTGCGTCCCTCCGCTTGAAGGCGCGACGAGAGCGATCTCCGGTCCCACGTTGGAGTAGTCGGCCAATGTCGCCCGATCCGTCGACGCACCGACGGCGATTGCGTTCGGATCTCTTGCCGGGAAACCAACGCGAGAGTGGAATCCGTTGCCTGCCGCGCAGAAAACCGCGGCCCCTCTTCCCTGCCTACCCAGTTGGCCTGCATCCTCGATCGCTTGCTCGATGTCCGGATTCACGCCGCTTGACCAGGAGCACGAAAGAATATCTGCGTGGATGGCCGCATATCGAATCGCATTCGCCACTCGCTCTCCGGAAGCCAGGTCGTCTGCATGGAAAACCTTGACCGGCAGGACGCGGCATCCTGGTGCCACTCCTATGGATCCTCCGGATAATCCGGCGGCGGCAACGATTCCGGCGCAGCACGTCCCATGGATATCGTTGCCCTGCATCTGATCGAACGGAAACTGGAATCTCTTGGGACGGGGGTTGAACTGGTCCGGATCGCCGTCGGGCAGGAAGAAGTCGCGCCCGACTTGGTCCCTTGCACCAGGATCGGGATTTGTCCACATGTTGGGCTTGAGGTTGGGATGGTCGATGTCGACGCCGTCATCAAGAATCGCTATGACGATCTTCCGATCTCCAGAAGTCTTTGCCCAGGCGGCACGCACATTGACATCCTCGTCTCGTTTCGCGCCACCTACTCCTGAGTTGTGGAGATGCCACTCGGCTGAGGAGATGGAGGGAAGCACATGGCGGCGGAACTGTGAAACAAAGTTTGGGGATGCAAAGACAACTTCGGGCATTTCCGACCAGCGATTCGCAACGGTGACGAGATCCTCTCCAGCGCGTTTCCTTCGAGGGTCGTAGACGACAGCCTGATCCGGGACAAACGGATTGGTCCGCCGTATCTGGAACCCCTCGGTGCTGAGGATGTCTCGCCGCTTTCTCTCCGGTGTGCCATGCCTGAACCGGACGACGACCTCACGATAGGCTACGTGCAGGAGGCCGGTTGTTGACTCGCGGAAGACTACGGGAGGGGGGCCTTCGTTGGGCGGCAATGGGACACCGGCGCCAGGTTGACCGCCCATCTCGAAGAATGCTCTGCTTGCACGGGTGACGAGAGCAGCGGTATTGACAGAATCGCGATGGCGCCGAGTAGAAACGGCGATCGAAAGGCTGCGGGTCACCGGATCCACCTGCACTTCGGTATCCAGTCGTGCAAGCTGAATCTTCTGCTTTCTAGTATTGAGCAGATACATTGTGCCAGCCTCCTCCGTGGCCCGAGCGAGCCCATCCCTCCCGCGCGAGTCTCGGCTTTCTCCCTTGAGACGGATCTCAATTGGAGGATTCCCACGATTCATCGCGGCTCCCCCGGCAGCTCCAGGTGAGTACGGCCGTCCGCCTGGAAGCGCAGGAGGACCATGCCGTTGCGGTCGGTGCGCAGGACGCGCGCCCCGTGCTCGCTCAGGCGGTCGAGGACGATGGCCGAGGGGTGGTGGTACAGGTTGTTGATTCCGGCAGAGATGAGGGCGAGATGGGGCGAGACGGCGTCGAGGAAACTCTCCGTGGAGGAGGTCTTGCTGCCGTGGTGGGCGACTTTGAGGACGTCCACATGGAGCTGCGGGCCGCAGCAATCGAGGAGGCGGCTCTCGGCCCAGCTCTCCATGTCGCCGGTCAGGAGGACGCTGCGGCCGAGGACCTCGGCACGCAGCACGAGAGACCGTTCGTTGGTGCCGCGGCTCTCGTTGCGCTCGGGGTGGAGCACGGTCACTTGCCAGCGCCCCACATGCGCCCGGCGCCCACGCCACAGGAGCCGGACGGGAACGCCGGGCAGGCTCATGAGCTGCCCGGCGCAGCCCGTCGCCTCCCATCCCGGTCCCATCCAGACTTCCCCGATCGGCAAATAGGCGGCGATGTCGACGAGGCCGCCGCAGTGGTCGTGGTCGGGATGGGTCATCACCAGGGCGTCGAGCCGGCGAACTCCCTCGCCGAGGAGCGCCGGCAGGAGGACGTGCCCGCCGAGGTCTCCGCGGTCCCACCCTCCCCCATCCACCAGGACCGCGTGACTCCCATCGCGGAGCAGGATCGAATCGCCCTGACCGACGTCCAGCATCGCCAGCTCGGGTCCGCGGCCGAAGGTCGAGGTTGCCGGTCCCCACAGGCAGCCGCCGACGCAGAGAAGGCCGGCGGCAAGCGCTCCGGTCCGGACCCACCTCTGCTGCGGACGGGCGAGGAGGAGCAAGCCACAGCCGAGGGAGAGACCCCAGGCGGCGAGCGGAGAGATGAGCACGGGAACCGACAGCCACAGCTCGGGAGGAGTCTGCGACGGCCAGGAGAACGGCAGGGCGATCGCGTCGAGCGCCGGCAGAAGATGGCCGGCGAAAACCGGTGAGACCAGCGCCGCGGCGGTCCAGACCAGCGACGCTCCAAGGGTCAAACCGGTCCACGGCACCGCCGGCAGATTGAGGAGCGGCGCCAGGGGGGCGACGGTGTGGAAGCGCGGCAGTGCCCAGGGGAGAGTCAGGAGCTCCGCGCCGGCGCTCGCCGCAAGCGCTGCCGCGAGCCAAGGGTGCAGGCGCTGCCGCCAGCGCCGGGCGAGCGGCGGCGCGACCACGAGAATCCCCACCGTGGCGGAGACGGTGAGCTGGAAGCCGGCGGCCAGGACCACGTCCGGACTGTCGAGAACCAGGAGAATCACCGCCCAAGCGAGGCCGTTCCCCGGCGACGGCGGTCTCTCGACGAGGAGCGCGAGCACCGCCAGGAAGGCCATGACGGCCGAGCGCACGAGCGTGGGAAGCGGGCCGACCAGCAAGAGATAGGCTGCGATCGCCGCCAGCATGAGGAGAAGGCGCAGGCTCCGCGGCAGCCAGGGCGTGAAGAGCCAAACCGCGCCCGCCACCAGCGCCACGTGGACGCCGGAGACCGACATCAGATGGTAGATGCCGGTGACCCGCAGGCCGCGCTTCCAGGCCAGGGGCACGCCTGAGGCGTCGCCGAGGACCAGGGCACGCGCCAGAGCCTTGCCCTGCCGCTCGCCGCCGCTCTCGGGGCCGGCCGCCGTGTAGGCCCGGTCCACACGCCGGCGGAGGGAGCTCGACAGCGCGGCGACGAGGCCCGGCGGCTCCTCGGCCGCCATCAAGCGGCGGCTCTTGACGTGCAGCCGCCATGGCCCCGGCGGCACAGCGGCGCGGTTGGCGAAACCCGCGGAGCGGGAGAGGTACCCCTTGACGCGCAGCGTCGAGCCATAGGGAGGCGGCTCTTCAGAGCCGGGAATGTGGAGCGCCAGCTCAACCGGCGGCACGGTGACGCGGACGTCCTGCTTGAGGCGCACGATGCGCGCCGGAGCCGACCAGCCGGCGTCCTTGGTATCGGGCCTGGCGTCGGGCTGCCAGTGACCGGCGACGCGCACGACGGCCTCGACGGGCCGCTCGAGATCGACCCCGGCCAGCGGACGCTCCGGCAGGTCGAGACGGATAGCCGCCGCGACAACTCCACAGGCGAAGCAGGCGATCCAGGCGCCGGCGGGCTTCCGCAGGGCGATTCCGAGGATCGCGAGGGCGGCCCACAGCGGGAGGGAGAGGATGGGGAGATGGAAGGCGAGCAGAGAGCCGCCGGCCAGGGCCGCGGCGGGGAGGAGCATGGGCGCTTTGCGTCTCATGCCCCTTATAAGACGTATTTCAGATCAACGATCTGACAAGTTTTTTTCCCTCAGCTTTCGGCGTCCGGAGAAAACAGCGACAAGACCGGCAGACGCAGACGCTGCCGCAGCACCTGGTGGGTGAGCCGCTCCCGCGACCGCTCGAGCTCGTCGGCGGGCAGGCGGCTGCGCAGACCGGCGAGCGTCCGCTCGACGGCCGATTCCACCTCGGAACGGGCCGCTCCGTCGAGGGCTGCCGCGGCGGCGGCGAGCATCTCCTTGTCCAGACCGGCGAGCGCCTGCTCCACTACCGGCGGATCGCCGGCGAGCGCGGTCAGCCGGTCGGCGAGGAGATCGCGGCCCGGCAGCTCCGCCGGCAGCGCGGACGACAGGGCGCGCAGGCGGGCCTCGACGTCGAACGGCGGGGCCTGCGCGCCCTCGCCGGGCGTGGTGAGCTCGCGGCGCTCCGCCCAGGCCGCCTCGACGGCGGGCGCGCAGTAGCGCAGGCTGGAGATCTTCCCCTTGGCGCCGCGCTCTTTGCGGCGCGCGAAAACCTCGCGCAAGGCGTCGCGGATCAGGTCGAGCGGAATGCCTTCGCGGTGCCAGCGCCGCGCCACCTGCCAGTCCGCCGGGGAGAGGAGGAGCGGCGAGCCGCGCAGGACGACGAAGATCTCTTCGATGGCCTGGAAATACGCGTGGTCGCTCTCCTGCTCGTCGAGACCGTCTTCCACCGCGCGATCCTCTCCGCGTCAAACGAGCGCGGCGACCTTGTCCAGGTCCACGTTGCCGCCCGAGACGATGGCGACCGTGCGGGCGCCTGGCGCGCTGCGGATCTTGCCCGCGAGGAGCGCGGCGGTCGCCGCGGCGCCCGAGCCCTCGACGAAGAGCTTGGCGCGCGTCATCAGGAGCCGCATCGCTGCGACGATCTCGGCTTCGGTGACGGTCACGACGTCGTCCACCGCCTCGCGCGCAATCGAGAGCGGCAGGGCGCCGACGAAGGGCGGCGTCATGCCGTCGGCGAGCGTCTGCGGCCGCGTGACGGGCACGGGCTTGCCCGCCGCGAGGGCCGGACCGAGCCCCGGCCCCGCCTCCAGCTCGACGGCGACGACGCGGATCCGCGGCTGCGCTCCTTTGAGCGCCGAGGCCACGCCGCCGAGCAGCCCGCCGCCGCCGACGGGTACGACGACCAGGTCCGCATCGTTCATCTCCTCCGCGATCTCCAACCCCACGGTGCCGGCGCCGGCAAGCACGACGGCGTCGTCGAAGGGGTGGACGAACGTCAAGCCGCGCGCCTCCCGGACCTCGTTCAGCTTGTCGAAGAGCGTCGGCCGGTCCGCGTGGAGGACGATCTCGGCGCCGTAGCCGCGCACCGCGTCGATTTTCGAGCGCGGCGCGTCGGTGGGCATCACGACGACCGCCGAGCAGCCCGCGACCCGCGCGGCCCAGGCGACCGCTGCCGCGTGGTTGCCTGCCGAGACGGTGACCAGGCCGCGCGCCCGCTCGGCGGGCGCCAGCGAAAGGACTTTGTTGAGCGCTCCCCGCGCCTTGAAGGAGCCGGTCTTCTGGAAGCTCTCGCACTTGAGGAACAGCCGCACGCCGGCCCGCTCGCCGAGCTGTTCGCTGGACAGGAGCGGCGTGCGGTGGACGCGGCCCGCGATCCTCTCCGCGGCGGCGCGAATCTCGCTGAGCGCGATCATGGCGTGGACCCTAAGACCGGTTGCGGTCGTAGATGAGCTTCAGGCCGACCAGGGTGAGCATCGGGTCGACCTCGCGGATGTGCTTCGAGCCGGCGGCGATCAGGTCCGCCTGGCCGCCCGTGGCCACCACGGTCTTGACGTCGGGAATCTCGGCGAGGAGGCGCTCCAGGATGCCGTCCACGAGGCCGATGTAGCCGTAATAGATGCCGGCCTGCATCGCTCCCGCGGTGTTCCTGCCCACCAGCTCGCTCGGCTTGCGCACGTCGACGCGATAGAGCCGCGAGGCGTGGGCGAAGAGGGCCTCGGCGGAGATCATGATCCCCGGCGCGATGATCCCTCCGGCGTACTCCCCCGCCGCATTGACCACGTCGAAAGTGGTCGCGGTCCCGAAGTCGACCACGATGACGGGCGCGCCGAAGCGCTCGCGGGCCGCGACGGCGTTGACGACGCGGTCGGCGCCCACCTCGGTCGGATTGTCGTAGCGGATCGGCATGCCGGTGCGCACTCCGGGCTCGATGAACAGCGGCTTCTTGCCGAAGTACTTCCGTCCCATCTGGTCGAGCGTCAGATGCAGCGGCGGCACGACTGAGGAGATCACCACCGCGTCAGCCGCCGTGGGGTCGATCGCCCGCCGGGTGAAGAGCGGCAGGAGGAGCGAGCCGTACTCGTCGGCCGTGCGCTCGGTATCGGTGGAGAGCCGGAAGCTCTCGATCAGCTCGTCGCCCTCATAGACGCCGAACACGGTGTTGGTGTTGCCGACGTCCACCAGGACCACCAAGCCGTCGGCGGAATCAGACCGATCTGACCGATCCGACCGATCTGTCCGCTTCTTCGCGCCTTCCTTCATTCGATCACCTCCCCGGCGGTGAGCCGCAGCTCCTCGCCGTCGCGCTCCAGCACGAGCCGGCCGTGCTCGTCGATGCCGGCGAACCGCCCCTGGACCAGCCCTTCGCCGACGCGGGCCGAGATGACATCCCCGGCGCGATGGAGCACATGGCCGCGGTAGGCGGCCACCGCGTAGGGCACGTCGCCGAAGTGGCGGAGCTCGCGTTCGAGCCCGCCGACCACGTCCCAGGTGAGCCCCGCCAGCGACCCCTGGCCGGCGAGGAGGCGCAGCGAAGTCCCGGTCTCCGGCAGCTCGCCCGCCTGCTGGCCGTGGTTGATCCCGAATCCGATGATCGCCGCGGCGCCCGCGGGCGATTCCCCGGTGCGCACCAGCGCCTCGATCAGGATACCGCCGATCTTGCGGCGGCCGGCCGCGGTCTCGACGATCAGATCGTTGGGCCATTTGAGCCGGCAGGGCATGGGCAGGTGCGGCGCGATGCCGCGGCAGAGCCCCACTCCGACGAGCAGGGGGAGGGACTGCAGCAGCTCGACCAACTTGGCTTGTGGGTGCACGGCGAGCACGCGCGTGGCGTAGACCCCCTTGCCGGCGGCGCTGCGCCAGGTCCGCCCCTGCCGGCCGCGCCCGCCGCTCTGCTCGTGGGCCAGGATGAGGAGCGGATGGAGCTCCTGCGCCTCCCGCTCGTACTCGGCGACGATGTCGCGGGCGAGCTGGTTCGTCGAGCCGACGTTGCACACCACGACGAGGTTTTCCGGCCCGCGGTCGGCGCCCGTGGGACGTGACCGCTCGATCTCCGCGAGATAGCCGGTGAAGGAATCCACGCCGCCGCCTCAGGCTCCCAGGCTCGCGCGCAGGCTCGCGCGCCGCTCCTTCATCTCGGCGAGACGGGCGCGCCCCCCCGCCACCACGCTCTCCGGCGCCTTGGCCAGGAACTGCTGGTTGCCCAGCCGCTCCTCGGCGCGGGCGATCTCGCCCTCCAGCTTCTCCACCTCCCTGCGCAGGCGGCCGCGCTCCTCGTCTCCCATCTCCTGGCGCTCGATCGCGAGCCCGATCTCGACGCCGGCGATGAGGTCCCGGCGCGCTCCCTCGGGTGCGGGCTCCCAGACGATGGCCTCGACGCGGGTGAGGAAGCGGATCAGCGGCTCCTGCTCGGCGAGGAAGCGGCCCACGCCGGCGTCCTGCGCCGCCAAGTGGAGGTCCAGCCTCGCCTTGGGCGCCACCCCCAGCTCGGTGCGCAGGGAGCGCACCCGGGTCACCACCTGCATCAGCGCCTCCATGCCCGCCTCGACGTCCGGCGCGCTCCACGCCGGGTCCGCCGCCGGATAGGGCGCCAGGCAGATGGTCTCGCGATGAATCGCTGCATGCCCCGGCAGGCGCTGCCACAGCTCCTCGGTCAGGAACGGCATCACCGGATGGAGCAGGCGCAGGCTGCGGTCGAGCACGGTGAGGAGCACGTCCCCCACCCGCGGGCGCGGCGCCCCGCCCCCCTCGGCGAACAACGCCGGCTTGGACAGCTCGATGTACCAGTCGCAGAAGTCGCCCCAGAAGAAGTGGTACAGGCGGCTGCACGCCTCGTCGAAGCGGAGGTCCTCCAGGCGCGGACCGATCTCCTCCGCGACCCGCGTCAGGCGCGAGAGTATCCAGCGCTCCGGCGCCGCCAGGCCGCTCGGATCGAGGCTCGGCTGGACGCGGTCCTGCTCGCCGACGCGCGAGAGGACGAAGCGGGTGGCGTTCCAGATCTTGTTGCCGAAGGCGCGGTAGCCGGCGATCTGGTCGCGGTTGAGCGGGATGTCGCGCCCCGGGCTGTCCAGCGAGGCGAGGGTGAAGCGCAGGGCGTCGGCGCCGTACTCGGCCACCAGCTCTTCGGGGTCGAGGACGTTCCCCTTCGTCTTCGACATCTTGACCCCCTCCGCGTCGCGCACGAGGCCGGTCAGGTGCACGGTCCGGAAGGGCACGTCGCCCATGAAGTGGAGGCCGTCCATCACCATCCGCGCCACCCAGAAGAACAGGATGTCATAGGCGGTGACCAGCACGTCGGTGGGATAGAACGTGCGCAGGTCGGGGGTGTCGTCCGGCCAGCCGAGCGTCGAGAACGGCCATAGCGCCGAGGAGAACCAGGTATCGAGAACGTCGGGGTCCTGGGTCAGCTCTGCAGCGGCGACGCCGGCCTCGCGGGCCGCCTCGTCGACGCTGTGCGCCACGCAGCAGCGGCCGTCCGCGGTGTACCAGGCAGGGATCTGGTGGCCCCACCAGAGCTGGCGGGAGATGCACCAGGGCCGGATGTTGGACAGCCAGTGTTCCCAGGTCTTGTCCCACGATTCGGGGACGAGGCGCAGGCGGCCGTCGCGCACCACGGCGAGCGCCTGGCCGGCCATGCCCGAGACGTCGCAGAACCACTGCGTCGAGACCAGCGGCTCGATGGGCTCGCCGCTCCGCTGGCTGTGGCCGACGTTGTGCACGTGCTCCTCGACCTTCACGAGGGAGCCCTCGGCGCGCAGGCGCGCCACGACCGCGTCGCGCGCCGCGAAGCGGTCGAGCCCCGCGAAGCCGGGTCCCGCGTCCGCCGTCATGCGGCCATCGCGGCCGATCACCGCGACGCCCGGCAGGCCGTGCCGGCGCGCCAGCTCGAAATCGAAGGGATCGTGGAACGGCGTGATCTTCACCAGGCCGGTGCCGAACTCCATGTCCACGAGCGGATCGGCGACGAACGGCAGCCGGCGGCCGACGAGGGGCAGGACCGCCGCCTTGCCGTGCAGGTGACGGTAGCGCTCGTCGTCGGGATGGAAGGCGACCGCCGTATCGCCGAGCATGGTCTCCGGCCGCGTCGTGGCCACCACGATCCGCTCGTCCGTGCCGTCCACCGGATAGGCGATGTGGTAGAGCTTGCCCTGCACCGTCCGCGACTCCACCTCGAGGTCGGAGACGGCGGTGCCGAGAGCCGGCGACCAGTTGACCAGGTACTCGCCGCGCGTGATCAACCCTGCGCGGTAGAGGCGGACGAAGGCCTCGCGGACGGCGCGGTTGAGATCCTCGTCCAGCGTGAAGCGCTCGCGGCTCCAGTCGCAGCTCGCTCCCAGGAGATCGAGCTGGCGGCGGATGTTGCCGTGGTACTGCTCTTTCCACTGCCAGGTGCGCGCGAGGAACCCATCGCGCCCGAGAGCGCAGCGGTCGATCCCCTCGCTGGCGAGCTGCCGCTCCACCATGAGCTGGGTGGCGATGCCGGCATGGTCGGTGCCGGGGAGCCACAGGGCGTTGTAGCCTTGCATCCGCTTCCAGCGGGTGAGCAGATCCTGGACCGTCGACTGCAGCGCGTGTCCGACGTGCAGCTTGCCCGTGACGTTGGGCGGCGGGATCATGATGCAGAACGGCGGCTTTGCGGACGGCACCTCGACGCGGAAAATGTCTTTCTCCGCCCACCACCGCTGCCACTTCTGCTCGTAGCTCTGCGGATCGAAGCGCTTGTCCATCTCGCCGCCGTCCGACGGGCGCTCTGCGAGACCGCTCACTCGGCAGGATTCTCGACCTGGCTCTCGAGCTCGCGCAGGCGGTCCCGGATCACGACTTCGGCGAGATCGGGGACGACTTCCCACACCACGTCCCGCACCGGCTTGTCGCCGATGAGCTCGACGACGCGGCGGGCGATCCGCTCGACGTCCTCATCGCTGAGCGGGCCGCCGCCGTTCGGAGCGACCGGCACCGCGTAGGTGCCCGTCGCCCGAGCAGCGGCGGCCGGAGCCGCATAGGTGCCCGTCGCCCGAGCAGCGGCGGCCGGAGCCGCATAGGTGCCCGTCGCCCGCGCCGCGGTGGCCGGGGCCGGAGGCGGCTCGGCCGCAGGGCTCGGCTCGGCCGCGGGGGATGGGGCGGCGGAAGGCGGCGCCTCGGCCGCCGCCGGCGCCGGCTCGCCGATCCACGGCGCGCCGAAACCCGCCGCCGGCCGCGCCGGCGCGCTCGGCAGCTCCTCCAGGTCGATGTCGCCGAGAGCTGCCGCCGGGGCTGGGAGAGGCTCGATCGGCTCGACCGGATGCTCGAGCTCGAACATCGGCTCGCCCTCCGGGAGCACGACGCTCTCCTCGACCTCGTACTTCACCGCATGGTCGTCCTCGAGGACGAAGGGGCTCTCGTCCTCCAGGAACGGGCTGGCGGCGCGCGGCGGCGCCGGCGCAGGGGGAGGGAAAGGCTCCGGAGGCGCCGGCGTGGGGGCCGCCGGTTGGGGATGGGGCTCGGGCTCGAGCTGGAAGGCGCCCCAGTCCGGCTCCGCGGTGGCCTGCTGGAACGGCGCCGGGCCGAGGTCGAGCGGCGGCGGCGGCGCCGCCGCGACGTCGAGCGGGTGCGGCGGCTCCACGGCGGCAGCCGGCGCGGCGGCGGGAGCGAGCAGCTCCTGCACCCGCTGCAGCAGCTCCTGGGAGTCGAAAGGCTTCTTCAGGAACGAATCGGCCCCGGCGGCTCGCGCCTGGCCTTCGTCGAACGGCTCGAAGGTGCCCACCAGGAGGAGCACCGGGACGTCCGGACGCATCTCCTTGGAACGCCGGCACACCTCGTAGCCGTTGGCCCCCGGCATATGGACGTCCGCGATGACGAAGTCCGGGCGCACAGCGGGCAGGGCCGCCAGCGCCTCGTCTCCGTTGCTGACCGCCTTGACCTCATAGTCCTCATCCATGAACGTCAGCTCGATCACCTTCTGGATGGTGACGCTGTCGTCGGCCAGCAGGATCTTTCTGCTCATGCTCCCCTCCGAATCTTGCCCCGCTACCGTAGCACCGCGGGCGGCGAGCCGTCAAACCGTTCTCTGCGCAGGGGTTAGGGAACGCTCAGGCGGCCTTGAACCGATCTTCGAGATAGCGGACGATGTCCTTCGTCGAGGTGCCGGGCAGGAAGATCTGGTCGATGCCGGCGCTCTTCAACGTCGCGATGTCCTGTTCCGGAATGATGCCGCCGGCGAAGACCAGGATGTCGTCCGCCCCCTGCTCCTTGAGCAGCCGCGTCACCTCGGGCAGGAGGGCGTTGTGGGCTCCCGAGAGGATGGAGAGGCCCACCGCGTCGACGTCCTCCTGCACCGCGGCGGCGGCGATCTGCTCCGGCGTCTGCCGCAGCCCCGTGTAGATCACTTCGTAGCCAGCATCGCGCAACGCCCGCGCCACCACCTTCGCGCCGCGGTCGTGGCCGTCCAGCCCCGGCTTGGCGATCAGGATACGCATCTGTCTCTGACTCATGGCGGCCGATTGTATCCTCTCTCCAGGGGGGCGAGACCCGGCTCAGTCCTGATAGGTCTCCAGGTCGACCAGGCGCAGGCCCTTCTTGAAGTTGTCCTTCCACTTCGCAGCCAGGGCGTTCCAGTCGAGATCCAGATCGATCTCGGTCTTGGTCCCGCCGCCGGCGATGACGGCGTCGTAAAGGCGCTTCTTGCCGTCGAGATAGGTCTTGACCTGGTTGACCTGCGTCCCGCTGTCTCTCGCCTTCTTCCATTTCGCCAGGAAGGCGTCGCGATCGAGACCGGTCCATAGCCCGTAGCTTCCGCTGCCCTCGCGGAACGCTCCCGCATAGTTGAGCTTGTTGCCCGTCGACCGGAACACGTCCATGTGCGCGAGGCGCTGCCCCTGGCCGCCGAGCTCGGCCACCTTCGCCTCGAAGGGCTTCTGCTCCCAGAACTGCGGCGGGGCAGGCTTGTCGTACCCTTCGCGGAACGCGCAGCCGATGAAACGCTTCGTGCCTTCATCGTAGACGGCGACGTCCACCAGCCGCATGTGCTGGTTCTGGACCAGGTCCTTGTATTTCTTGGTGAAGGCCTCGAAGGTGAGGCCCTCGAGGAGCAACTGCTTCTCGGCTCCGGTCCGGAAGATGGCGCTCCATACCCGCCGGCCGCCGTCGACGTAGGTATCGAGGGCGACGATGCGCACGCCCTGCGCGTCGAGCTGGTCCGCCCGCGCCTTGAGCTCGGCCCAGGGCAGGCCGACGAGGACCGCCTCGCCCTGCGGCAACGCCTGGAACACGGCCACGAACTGGCGCGGTCCGGCAGCGGCCTTCGCCGCCGCCTTGGCAGGCTTCGCCGCCTTGCCCGCGGCCGCCGGCGCCGGCGGAGCGCCGACCTCCAGGCTGTCGACGGTCAAATGGACGCTCACGCCGCCATTCTCCTTGTTCACCATCTCGAGGTCCCAGTCGCCGCCGCCGGGCACCGCTACGCTCCCCTTGCCCACTTCCAGCCACTTGGTGGTGAACAGGCCGTCGTCGATCTCGACCTTGCACTGCACCGCCACCGGGAAAGGCTGGACGACGTCGAACGATCTGTTGAGCTCCTTGACGTCGCGGCTGACGCCGCGCATCTCCTGCACCAGGTCCTGCGAGCCGATCTTGCAGCTCACCTTCCAGATGCACTTCCCCATCGCCCGGCAGCCCTGGACGGTGGCCTTGGTGAAGGTGATGCGTCCCTCCGCCCGCGCCGCGCCCGGCGCGGCCGCGAGCAGTCCAGCCAGAAGAACGGCGACTACCCCAACCATTCGAATCCTCATGGTCTCCTCCCTCCTTAGACGCCGCATTCTACGCCCGCGAGCGCGGGCGTGGGTCCGGTCAGCGCTCGAGGAAATAGCGGATCAGATCGGTGGTCGGCGGCTGGTAGCCCATCTGGCGCAGCAGGGAGACGATCTGGCCGCGGTGATAGCTGGTGTGGTTGACCAGGTGGACGACCGGCTGCCAGAGCGGGCAGGTGGAGGTCTCGCCTTCCGTGCCGACCCAGGTCAGCGGAGCGGCGAGCTGCTCGTCGGTCACCGCGGCCAGGAACGCTTCGATGTGCGAGGCGGTCTCCTCCCAGGCGGTGATCCAGGAGAGCAGGTCGGGGAAGTCGTCGAGGGTGGGCATGGGGGCCGGCGCGTGGCCCGAGAAGCGGGCGAGCCAGCGGCGCTGCGAGCCCAGCATGTGCGCCATGGTGCCGAGGAGCGAGCCGAAGCTGATCCCGGCGTCGCGCCGCAAGTCGGCGGGGCTCACGTCGCGGATCGCCCGCAGCGTGGTGCGGTCGGCCCACAGCATGTAGAGCAGAAGATCGCGCGCCGTGGCGGCAGAGACGGGCATGGCCTTTTTCCGTCCGGGCGATCAGAAGACCGCCGGCTCCTCGTAGGTGCCGAAGACGTCGCGCAGGGCATCGCTGATCTCGCCGACCGTGCAGTAGGCCTTCACGCAGTCGAGGATCAGCGGCATGGTGTTCGCGCTCTCCGCCGCGCCCTGCTTCAAGGCGTCCAGCGTGCGCGCCACCGCCCCGGCGTCGCGGCGGTCCTTCACCTCGTGAATGGCGGCGATCTGGCGCTCCGCGAGGTCGTCCGGGATGTAGAGGATCTCGATCGGCTCGTCGTCGCTGACCTGGAAGGCGTTGACGCCCACGATGACCTTCTCCTTCTCCTCGAACGCGCGCTGGTAGGCGAACGCGGCGTCCATGATCTCGCGCTGCGGAAAGCCGGCCTCGATCGCCTCCACCATGCCGCCGAGCTCGTCGATGCGGCGGAAATAGTCGAAAGCGCCGTCCACCATGCGGCGGGTCATCTCCTCCACGAACCAGCTCCCGCCCAGCGGATCGACCGTGTTGATGACCCCCGACTCGTGGGCCAGGATCTGCTGCGTGCGGAGAGCGGTGCGGGCGTTGCCCTCGGTAGGCAGCGCCAGCGTTTCGTCCAGAGCGTTGGTATGCAGCGACTGCGTGCCGCCGAGGACCGCGGCGAGCGCCTGGATCGTCGTGCGCACGACGTTGTTGATCGGCTGCTGCGCGGTCAGCGAGCAGCCCGCGGTCTGGGTGTGGAAGCGCAGCATCCAGGAGCGCGGGCTCTTGGCGTGATACCGCTCGCGCATCACCGTCGCCCAGATCTGGCGGGCGGCGCGGAACTTGGCGATCTCCTCGAAGAAGTCGTTGTGGCTGTTGAAGAAGAACGACAGGCGCGGCGCGAACTCGTCGACGTCGAGGCCGGCGTCGACGCCGTACTGCACGTACTCCATGCCGTCGCGCAGCGTGAACGCGAGCTCCTGGAGCGCCGTCGATCCCGCCTCGCGGATGTGGTAGCCGGAGATCGAGATCGTGTTCCAGCGCGGCACGTGCTGGGCGGCGAAGGAGAACTGGTCGGTGATCAGCCGCATCGACTGCCGCGGCGGATAGATGTACTCCTTCTGCGCGATGTACTCCTTGAGGATGTCGTTCTGCAGCGTCCCGGAGACCTGGCGCGCGACGTCCACCCCCTGCTTCTCGGCGACCGCCAGGTACATGGCGAAGAGGATGGGCGCCGTCGAGTTGATGGTCATCGACGTGGTGACCTCGCCCAGCGGGATGCCGTCGAAGAGCGTCTCCATGTCGGCCAGGGTGTCGACCGTGACCCCGCACTTCCCCACCTCGCCGGTGGCCAGCTTGTGGTCCGAGTCGTAGCCGTAGAGCGTCGGCAGGTGGAACGCCACCGAGAGTCCGGTCTGCCCCTGGGACAGCAGGTACTTGAACCGCGCGTTGGTGTCGGCCGCCGTGCCGAAGCCGGCGAACTGCCGCATCGTCCACAGCTTTCCGCGGTAGCCGGTGGGGTGGATGCCGCGCGTGTAGGGGTACTCGCCCGGGATCCCGATGTCCTTCTGGAGATCGACGTCCGCCACCTGCTCGGGGGTGACGAGGTGCGGCACCTCCATCCCGGAGACCGTCGTCCAGTCGCGCTTCCAGGCCGGGATCTGCGCTTCGGCCTTCGCCTTCGCCGTCTCCCAGCGCCGCCGCGCCTCTGCCAGAGGCGCCAGCGCCTCCGCGGGCTCGGCCAGGGCGATCGGCTCGGGGTCCTTGACGGTCATCCTAGGGCTCCTTTCGCGGGTGGACAGACACCTCCACGGGCGACAAGTATAGCCGACGCGCCAGATGCCGTAAGCTAGCGGGCAGAACGGAGTACGCCATGATGCGAACCGGCCGCCGCTTCCCTGACCTCGCTCCTCTCGCCGCCCTCGCGCTCGCCGCCGCCTTTTGCTCCACTCCCGCCGGCGCCGCCGTCCCGCAGGCGCCCGAGCTGCCGCGCGGCAAGCTGGTCGAAAAGGTGACCTGCTCCGCGAGCCCCGGCCAGGCGTACGCGCTCTACCTTCCCACGTCCTACCGGCCCGACCGCCACTGGCCGATCCTCTACGCCTTCGACGCCCGCGGCCAGGCGCTGGTGCCGGCGCAGGCGTTCAAGGACGCCGCCGAGACCTACGGCTGGATCGTCGCCAGCTCCTACAACACGGCGAGCGACGGACCGATGGAGCCCAACTTCACGGCCATGCGGGCCATGTGGGCGGACACCCACGCCCGCCTGGCCATCGACGACAAACGCGTCTATGCCGCCGGCTTCTCGGGCACCGTCCGCTTCGCCTGCCTGCTCGGCCTGACGGCTCCCGGCTCCATCGCCGGCGTCATCGGCGCCAGCGCCGGCTTCCCCACCGGCACCGCGCCGAAGGCGGACAACCCATTCGCGTTCTTCGGCACGGCCGGCGACCGCGACTTCAACTACTACGAAATGATGGACCTCGACCGCCAGCTCGCCGCGCTGCACCTCCCCCACCGCATCGAGGTCTTCGACGGCTCGCACCAGTGGCCGCCCGCCCCCATCGCCGGCCAGGGCGTCGCCTGGATGGAGCTCGCCGCGATGCGCGCCGGCACCCGCGAGAAGGTGCCGGCGATCGTCGAGCCGCTGTGGACGGCGGACGCCGAGCGGGCCCGCGCCCAGGAGGCGGCGGGCAGGCTGTGGGATGCCCACCACACCTGGCAGGCGATGGCCGAGGGCTACGCCGGGCTGCACGACGTTGCGACCGCCGAGAAGCGCGCCGCGGAGATCGCGGCCGGGGACGCCTACAAGAAACAGGCGAAGGAACGGCAGGACCGCGAAGCGCGCGACACCAAGCTCCTCGCCGAAGCGCCGCAGATCCTCGCCCAGGCCAACCCGGGCAACAGCCCGGTCACCGTGTCGCAGATCGCGGCGCAGCTCAAGATCCCGGAGCTCCGCAAGCGGGCCGAATCCGCGGACGCCGAGGAGAAGCTGGCGGCGAAGCGGGTGCTCAACACGCTCATCGTGCAGACCGCGTACTATCTGCCCACGATGTTCGTCGAGAAGAAGGAGTACGACCGCGCGGTCTTCATGCTCTCGCTCGCCGCCGAGATCCGGCCGGACGAGCCAAGCTTCTGGGTGGATATCGCCGCCGCCCACGCCCGCAAGGGCAAGGCCGGACACAAGAAAGCGCTGGAGGCGCTGCGCAAAGCGGTCGACAAAGGGCTCTCCGATCCGGACGCGCTGGAGAAAGAGCCCGCCTTCGCCGACCTGCGGCAGGACGCCGGGTACCGCGAGATCCTCGCCCAGGTCACGCAGCGCAAGCAGGCGCCCGCGAAGCCCGGAGGAGGGGGGGCGTGAGGGGGGCTCGTCCGAGGAGCCGCCTCGGGGCCCTCACCCCCGGCCCCTCTCCCATCTCCCGCCCACACCCCCGCCGGGAGAGGGGAGACAAGAAGCCGGAATCTCCTTGCGTTTCTCCCCTCTCCCGGGGAAAGGGCGGGCGGGAGATGGGAGAGGGGCCGGGGGTGAGGGCGCTTCTGGGCGCCGCCCTCTGTGCCCTCCTCCTCCCACCCGCCCTCTTCGCGGCCGAACCAGCGCCGCCGCCGCTGCCGCGCGGGGAGCTGATCGAACGGATCGCCGCCGGCAGGGACCCCGGCCTCACCTATGCCCTCTACATCCCGACCGGGTATCGGGCGGACCACCCGGCGCCGATCCTTTACGCCTTCGACGCCCGCGGCGACGCGCGCGGTCTGGTGAACCGCCTGCGCGCTGGCGCCGAACGCTACGCCTGGCTCGTCGCCAGCCCCGACAATGCGTCCGACGCGATCCCCATGGAGGAGAACTTCAAGGTGATGAGCGGGCTGTGGGCCGACACCCACACCCGCCTTTCGGTGGACGACCGGCGCGTCTACGCTTTCGGCTTTTCGGGCCTCGCCCGCTTCGCCTGCATGCTCGGCTTCACCGCGCCCGAGAGCCTGGCCGGCGTGATCGGCGCGAGCGGCGGCTTCCCGCTCGGGCATCCGCCCACCCGGGACACGCCGTTCCCCTTCTTCGCCATGGTCGGCGACAAGGACTTCAATTACTACGAGCTGCTCGACCTGGACGACAAGCTGGCCGCCCTCGGCCTGCCGCACCGGGTGGAGCTCTTCCCGGGCGTCCACGAGCTGCCGCCGGAGGCGCTGTCCACCCAGGCGCTCGGCTGGATGGAGCTGCAGGCGATGAAGCGCGGCACGCGGGAGAAAAGCCCGGCCCTGATCGCCGCGCTGTGGCAGGAGGAGCTCGCACGCGCCCGGGCTCTCGACGAGGCCGGCCGGTGGTTGCAGGCGGACCGCGCCTATGCGGCTCTGGCCGCCGCATTCGCCGGGCTCGCCGACGCCAAGCTCCTGGAGGAGGCCGCCCACCGCCGGGCCGCGCTCCAGGCGTCCGAGGCGTTCCAGCATCAGCGCGCGGTGCAGCAGGAGCGCGACCACCGCGACCGCGACTACCTGGAGAAGGTGCCCAAGATCCTCGCCGCGGCGAGTCCCGAGGTACGCGCGGACAGCCTCGGGCAAGCCCTTGCCGAGCTCGCCATCCCCGAGCTCAAGCGGCGCGCGATGTCGGCTCCCGATCCCGAGGAGAGGCTGGCCGCCGAACGTCTGCTCTCCGCTGTCTCCATCCAGACCGGCCTCCACCTGCCGCGCGAGGCCGCCGAACGCAAGCAGTACGACCGCGCGATCTTCGATCTCCAGATCGCCGCCGAGATCGATCCCCAGGAGCCCCGGATCCCGTTCAGCCTGGCCGTGACCTGGGCGCAGAAAGGCGAGCGCCGGAAGGCCCTCGACGCTTTGGCGCTGGCGGTGGAAAAGGGCTGGACCGATCTCGTCGCCCTGGAGAGCGAGCGCGCCTTCGATCCGGTGCGCCAGGGCGACGAGTACAAGACGATCGTCTCGGCGCTCCTCCGCCGGCAGCGGCCTACTGCTCGATGAAGTAGCCCACCACGTCCACGATGAGATGGACCGTACCGGAGCCCGCCATCGACGGACGGAGCTTGAGCGTGCCGTCCGGCGCCAGACCCACGAGAGCGTTGTTGGCGCGCGTCACGCCAGCGCTGAAGTTGAGCGTGCTGGTCCCCGGCGGCTGCGCGAGGTTGCCGGGATACACGTTGATGAAGCCGTACCCGGTCGGCTGCACCTCGGTGACGTTGATCGCCACCGCCGTGGCCAGCGACGACACGCCGCACCGCGTGACCGCCACGACGTTGAGCACCCGGTCGGTGCCGGAGGGGACCGGCGCCGCGCCGTCCTCCTGCGAGCGGGTGTCGAGCAGCCGGCACGGCGTCGTGGTGTAGAAGTCGCCCTGCGGCACGACCTCGACGACGACGCCCGCCGAGCTGACGCTCGGCTTGCCGCGGCTGTCCCTGACCGACAGGAAGGCGTGGTAGTCGCCGACGCTGGAGTAGGTGTGCACGATCGTCGCCGCGGCCTGGGTGACCGGCGCGCTGCCGTCGCCGAAGTCGAAGGTGTACTCGGCGACGGTGTCCTGCGCGTCCGGATCCGAGGACGCCGAGCCGTCGAAAGTGACGTCGAGCGGCGCGAAGCCGCTCAGTGGAGCGGCGGTGAGGCGCGCCACCGGCGCCTCGTTCGGCGCGCAGGCGGCGTTCGTGCGCACGGTGTATTCGCTGGGCGTCGAGCTGTCGATGACGGTGATCAGGCCCGTGCCGGCGCCGCCGACCAGCAGGCGCGTCTCGCTCCTCACGTTGGCGAAGAGGTCCCCCTGCACCGGCTCCGGCTGGGCGGGCCCGCCGATCGTCACCGGCTGCGTGAGCAGGCTGCGGGAAAGATGGATGACGATCGTGTCGCCGCCGACGCTGCCGGTGGCCGTGCCGAGCTGGGTCTGATTGTTGATCCCGGTCGTCGGGTCGAGGTCCACGCGGCCGTATTGGAAAGCGGGCGTCGGCGGCGCGTCGCCGGTGGTCATCGCCACGTAGTAGCTCACGCCGCGGTAGGTGAAGTAGACGTACCAGAAGCCGTTCGGCGGCGGCACCGGGTCCAGGCTGTTGTAGACCTGGATGCGGAATTCGAGCTCGTCGCCGTCGGGCGCCGCCGGGTTCCACGGCTCGGCGATGAAGGCGTCCTTGAGGTCGAGGCCGCCGTTGCCGGGCGCGCCGGTCTGGTCGCCGGCCGGGTCCGTCGTCACCTGGACTCCGGGGATCTGGCAGGGATCGGCGGGCGGCACGACCGCCGGCATTCCGACCGGGACCGCCGGGCACATCGCGCCCAGACCGGCCGCGCTCACCGCGCGGACGCGGTAGACGTAGCTCTGTTGGGCGGGAGGCGGCACCGGGGAGTCGACGTAGCGGAAGGTCGAACCGGAGACCGTGGCGACCTCGGTGAAGCTGGCGCCGTCCGGCGAGCGCTCGATCACGTAGCCGGTGACCGGCGTGCCGAGGTCGTCGGCCGCGAACCATTCGACGACCACCGTGGCGCCGATCGCGGTCGCCTTGACGCCGACCTTCGCCGGCGGCAGGTTGTCGAAGTCGGCGAGGAGCCGCTTGCCGCCCACCTGGCCCGCGACGCGGGCGATCGCCGTGCCGCTTTGCGCGCCGCCCCCCGCGCAGGAGCCGATGCAGCCGTCCGCGTAGGCGACCAGGACGCGGCCCTCGTCGTCGATCGTGATGTCGTTGAAGTCGAGGAGGTTGCGGCCGGCCGAGCAGGTCGTCCCCTGCATGCAGATGGCGCCGCGCTGGACCGGATCGTGCGGCGTCGCGTCGACCGTCGTCCAGCTCTGGCCGCCGTCGTACGTGGTGGCGACGTAGAGATGCCATTCCACGGGCAGAGTCGTGTCCGTGCCGTAGACCGGCCCGGTGCTGGTGGTGCCGAGGAAGGCGACCGCGGCGCGGCCACTATTCCCGGACCCATCGCCTGCAACCGCCTCGGGGAACACGCTGTTCGCGATGCCGAACGCCGTCCCGAGGTCGACCGGCGCGCTCCAGGTCAGGCCGCGGTCCTGCGACGTCGCGACGAACGTCGAGCCCGCCGAGAAGGCGAAGTAGAGCGTGTTGTCCGGTCCGATGCCGAGGCTCGGATCGGATTCGCCGGACGCGCTGCCGGGCACCGTGCGCACCGTCCAGGTGAGGCCGGCGTTCTCGGAGACCGCGACGCCCTGGAGGCCCTGGCAGTTCTTGTTGGGCACGTAGGCCGTGCCGTCCGTCGCCACCTTCACGTGGCCGTGGAGGCCGCCGCACTGCGTGACGTTGTAGATCGGGATCGCCGCGCCGAAGGTCCGCCCGCCGTCGCGGCTCAGCGCGCACTGGGCGATCGCCGCGTCCTGCGAGCAGTAGTAGGTGGCGTCGGGATAGCCGACGCCGCCGAGCGGATCGCTCGCCGGGAACGGGCCGCCGCCCACCGACTGGTGGTCGACGCCGGCGTTGATGCCGCAACCCTGGCTGGGCAGCCAGCTCTCCCCGTCGTCGTCGGAGGTCGACATCAGGCTGCACTTCGGCCCGAGCTGCGACGCGAAGCTGCGGCCGGTGCGGAAGTCGGTGAACAGGATCGGGTCGAGCGTCGCGAGGCCGTTGTTCGGCGCCGTCTTGTCCACCCAGACGTCGGTCTCCTGGCGGCTGTCCGACAGGCACTCGTCGCGCGTCATCCGCAGCACCTGGAGGCCGGCGATGTACATGGCGGCGTTCGGGATGTGCTGCGCGCCCAGTCTGCCGACCCCGATCGACGGCTCCCCGGCGCTGGCGCCGACGCCCGCCGGCGGCTCGTACTGGAACAGCGCGATGCCCTGCCCCGGCGGGGGAGGAGGCGGGGGCGGCGCGCCGAACTCGAGGACCGCCGTCGCGCTGTAGGGCGCGCCCACCGCAAAAGGCGCACCGCTCACCGTGTGGACGCCCGCCACGGGGTTGCTGAGCACCACGATCTCCGGAACCCCGGGAGGATTCCCCGAGCTGCCCTCCTGCGATCCGTCGGGATCGTAGACGCTCAGGTCCCAGTCGTCGACCGGCGTCAAGGTGATGCGGACGGTAAATCCTGCACCGCCGGCCGGTGGAACGATGGTCAAATGGAAATGGTCGCACGTCGGATCGTTCGGCCCCGTGCAGTCGGCAGCGGTCGGGGTGAGCGGTCCGCCCGTCCAGCTCACCGTCGGGCTGGCCTGCGAGACGGTGCCGGAGGCGGGCGACGCGGCCCGGGAGTCCGCCGGCAGGACGAGGACCAGAATCGTTCCCAGCAGGACACAGAGGAGGCGAGTGGACAGAGCACGGCCCATGGGAGATCCCTCCGCGAGAAACCAACCGAATCAGACTGGACTTTTCTCGACGCGCTTGGCACACACCCTGGACGACTTCGCCGGGGCGAAGTGCACGTTGCGTGCCACGGGGGTCCTGTGGGGGTGAAGCGGGAGACCTACTCTCGGAATGGTTCCTCGGTGCCCACGGAGAACATCGCCTCCAGGTCGTACTTCGAGAAGACGCGGAAGGAGATGAGCGTCTCGGAGCGCTGGATGCCGTCGATCTTGAGCATCTGATTGGTCACCGAGTCCGCGATCTGGTCGTTTTCCTTCACCCGCACGATCGCCACCAGATCGTAGTGCCCGGCGACCGAATAGACCTCGCTGATCCCTGGAAGGTCCACGAGCTGCTCCGCCACCTCGTTGACCTTCGCCTTGTCGACCATCAAGAGAATGACCGCGCTGACCATACTTCCCTCCTCCGCTCGAAAATGGGCCTCCACTCTACACTGCTACGCTACCACCCGCCATGGACACCGACGCCACCCTCGCCCTGCCGGCAGCGATCTACCGGCGCACGGTCGAGCTGCTGACCGCGCTGACCGCCATCTCCTCGCCGAGCGGCGACCCCGGCGGCTTGCGCCGGATGGCCGAACGCATGGGCGACGAGCTCGCGGCGCGCGGGCTCCGGGTGGAGATCGCCGAGCAGGCCGGCGAGGACGGCGCGCCGCTCCCCGTCCTCCTGGCGCGCGGCCCGGCGGTGGGGGTCGACGGCTCGGCGGGCCACCACCTCGCCATCGGCCATCTCGACACCGTCCTCCCCGCGGTCCCGCCGCGGATCGAGGGCGACCGATTGATCGCGACCGGAGCGGTGGACATGAAAGGCGGGCTCGCCGCATTCATGGGCGCCCTCGACCTGCTGCGCGACAGGGGACAGGCTCCGCCCTCCGATCTCTTGTTGGTCGCGGTGCCGGACGAGGAGGTGGGAGGCGTGGTCTCCCGCGCGGCCATGCGGACCTGGGGAGCCGGGGCGCGGGCGCTCTGGGTGTTGGAGCCGGGGGAGCCGGCCGCGGACGGCGCCGAGACCCTGGTGGCCGGCCGCCGGGGCATGTTCAATTGGCGCCTGGAGGCGCACGGGCGAGCCGCGCACTCCGGCCTCCACTACTGGCAGGGCCGCTCCGCCCTCGTCGCAGCCGCCGGCTGGTGCTGCGAGGCGGAGGCTCACTCGGACCGCGAGGGAGGCCCCACGGTCAACGTCGGGCGCCTGGTGGCGGGCGACGCCAACCAGCTCAACGTCGTCCCCGACCGCGCCGTCGCCGAAGGCGAGGTGCGGTTTCTGCGCCGCGAGGACGGCGAGCGCATGGCCGGCGTCCTGGCCGCGCTCGCGGAGAACATCGGCGCCGACACCGAAACGCGCCTCTCCCTCACCTTCGGCGAGACCATCCCGCCGGTCGATGCGGACGGTCCCCACGCCGGAGAAGCCGGCCGCGCCGTGGCTCTCGCCGCCGCCCGCGGCTGGCGCCTAGAGGTCGAACGCGAACGCGGCGGCATTTCCTTCCCCAACTTCGTCCCCGATCCCGGCCGCGTGCCCATCCTCGACGGCCTCGGACCAGTGGGAGGCGGCATGCACACCCGCGACGAGCACGTCAGCCTGCCGTCGCTCGCCCGGCGGATCGTGCTGCTCGCCGACCTGATGTCGTTGCCGAACGTAAGCCCGAGTTGACCCTCCCTGCGTGGCGTGGTATCTGCTTATCTATGCCCGACTCTCCCGTCGGCCTGCTCGGTCTTGGCGGCTACCTTCCCGCGCGGGTGATGACCAATGAGGACTGGGCGGCGCGCCTCGACACCAGCGACGAGTGGATCACGCGGCGCACCGGGATCCGGACGCGGCGGATCGCGGCCGATGACGAGACCACGGTCGACCTCGCGGTCGCCGCCGCACGGGTCGCCTTGGCGGACGCCGGCCTGACCGCCCAGGACGTCGACGAGATCGTGGTCGCCTCTGATACCCCCGAGGCGTACTCCCCCGATACCGCGGCGTTCGTCCAGCACCGGCTCGGCGCCCGTGAGATTCCGGCCTACGACCTCGGCAGCAGCGGCTGCGCCGGGTTCGTGCTCGGGCTCGACGTGGCACGGGCGCGGATCGGGGAGAGCGGGCGCAAGGCGCTGGTGATCGGCGTCGAGCTACTGTCGCGGCTGATGGACTGGGAGGACCGCGAATCGTGTGTCCTGTTCGGCGACGCCGCGGGGGCCGCGGTGGTCGGCGCCGGCCCGCATGCGGCGGCGATCCTGGCGGCGACCGCGGGCACGGACGGCAGCCGCGCGGACATCCTCGGCTGCGAGGTCGGCGGCACCCGCCGGCCGTTCACCCTCGAGCGCGCCCAGGCCGGGGAGCAGAAGCGGTTGACCATGAAGGGGGGCGAGGTGTTCCGGGAGGCGGTGGCGCGGATGACCGCCGCATCGCGTGAGGTGCTGCGCCAGGCGGGGCTGACCCTCGACGACGTCGCCCTCGTGGTGCCGCACCAGGCCAACCTGCGGATCATCCAGGCGGTCGGTCACGCGCTCGGGTTGGCCGAGGAGAGGGTGTTCACCAACGTCCAGGAGCTCGGCAACACCGGCTCGGCCTCCGTGCCGGTGGCGCTGTGGCAGGCGCGCGGACAGGGGCGGGTGGCGCCGGGCGATGTGGTGCTGCTCACCGCCTTCGGCGCCGGCTTCCACTGGGCGGCGCTGCTGCTGCGGTTTTAGGGCCTGTGAAATGATGCACTGCTAAAGGCGTTTACTAGAGGGGTGCAGAACACGCCATGAGCCAAGAGCTGTTCCTGGAGATCCTGGATCGTGGGGTCGCCGATGCTCGCATCCGCTTCGAGGTCGGCGGGCGCGACTTCGTCGTGGGACGTGGCCCGGAGAGCAACGGCCATGACCCCGATGTGACCGTGCGGGTGGCGAACCCACGCGTCTTCCATCGCGCCCTGGCGGCGGGCAGCCTCGGCCTCGGCGAATCGTTCATGGCGGGCGACTTCGCCGTCGTCGACGGCGCGCTCGACCGGTTTCTCGAGATCCTCCTGCGCAACCGCCTCGACAGGAAAATCAAGGAGCGGCCCTGGACAGCGCTGCGGGTCGGGCTGATGCGCCTCGCCGACGCGCTGCGCGGCAAGGCCCACAACGTCCAGCGCCACTATGACGTGGGCGACGACCTGTTCGAGGCCTTCCTCGACTCGACCCTGACCTACTCCTGCGGCTACGCTGCCGACCCCGGCGACGATCTCGAGACGCTGCAGCAGAACAAGCTCGAGCGCATCTGCCGGAAGCTCAGGCTGCGCCCCGGCGACCGCCTGCTCGACATCGGCTGCGGCTTCGGCGGCCTGGTCGTCCACGCCGCCAAGCACCACGGCGTGGTGGCGACCGGAGTGACCCTGAGCCGGCGCCACTGCGCGCGCGGCCAGGCCGTCGCCGCCCGCGAGGGGCTCAGTGACCGGGTGCGCATCGAGTATGCCGACTACAACGACGTCGCTCCCGAGTTCGACCGGGTGGTCAGCGTCGGCATGTTCGAGCACGTGCCGCGGCGCGAGTACGACCGCTATTTCGGCAAGATCGCCGGGGTCCTGACCCGCGACGGGCTGGGCCTCGTGCACACGATCGGCGCCAACGCGGTCAGGAACGAGCACGATCCCTTCATCCAGAAGTACATCTTCCCTTCGTCCAACCAGCCGCGCCTTTCGGAGATCGCGGGCGGGCTGGAGCGCCACGGCCTGGCGATCCTCGACGTCGAGAACATGATCCGCCACTATGGGCACACGGCGGCGCGCTGGCTGGAGAGATTCCGCGCCAACCGCGCCCGGCTCGATCCCGTGCGCTATGATGAGGCTTTCCAGCGGATGTGGGAGTATTACTTGAGCGGTGCGGTCGCGGCGGCGCGCGCCTCCGATGCGGCGCTCTACCAGGTGCTCTTCACCAAAGACTACGCGGCGCCGACGCCCCTGCATCGCGTGTAGAGGAGGAAAGGCGATGATTGCGACGACCCCGATGACTGCGGTGACCTCCGATTCCCCGAGCGTGCCGGAGGCGGGCGGCAAGGCATACCGGGAGCTGGGCCAGATCGTGCGCGAGCACGGCTGGCTGGAGAAGGCCCAGGCCCGGTCGCTGACCGAGCTCGGCTTCCACCTGGCGCTGCATGTGGGCGGGCTCGCGCTCTTCCTGGCCGTCGACAACCTGCTGGTCCGCGCCCTTGCGCTCCTCGTCTCGACCTATGGCGGCCTCGGCGTCGCCACCAACACCCACACGTCCTCGCACAACGCCACGACCCGTTCGATGAGGCTCAACCGGGCGCTGACCTATTTCGGCTACACGTTCCTCTTCGGCACCGCGGCCAGCTACTGGTGGAACAAGCACTGCGTCGTCCACCATCCGGCTCCGAACGTGATCGAGGTGGACGACGACGCCGACCTGATGCCGTTCTTCGCCGTCAACGAGCGCGAGATCCAGGAGAGCCGCGGCTTCGCCCGCTTCTTCTACCGCATCCAGTGGATCTTCATCCCGTTCGTGCTGGCGCTCAACACCTTCTTCACCGAGTACCAGGGCTATCGCTATCTGCTGCCGATCCTCTTCGACCGCAAGCGCCGCCGGTCCGGCCACTGGCTGGACCTGGGGATCCTGGCCCTCCACCTCACGGTCTGGATCGCGGTGCCGATGCTCTTCTTCTCCCCGGGCCGCGTCCTCGCCTTCTACGTCCTGCGCAATGCGCTCATGGGCTACGCGATGTTCGCCGGCTTCGCGCCCGCCCACTTCCCCGACGAGGCGTTCTTCATCGACAAGAGCCTGATGGCGGAAGACTACGTGCTGCGCCAGACCGCGACGACGGTCAACTTCCGCACCGGCTTCTTCGGCCGTCTGGCCTGCTCCGGCGTCGACTACCAGATCGAGCACCACCTGTTCCCCGGCGTCCCCCACTGCTACTATCCGGAGATGAGCCGCGTCATCGAGGACTACTGCCTCCGTCACGGCTACCCGTACCGCACACTGGGATGGGGGGAGGGGATCTGGAAGAGTCTGGTCGTCTTCTATCGGCCCAAGAAGGTATTCGAGGAAGTGCCCCGACAAGCACCCTGAAGCTGGGAGTCCTCCTCTACGCGATCGCCAGCCAGGTCGTCGGCCTCGGCAGCCTCGCCTACTTCGTGCTCTGGGTCTACCGGCTCGGGGTCGCCAAAACGGTCGACTCGGGAGCTCCCGGCAATCCGGCGGTGGCGTTCGCGGTCGACACCGTGCTCCTGGCGGTCTACTGCACCAGCCACAGCCTCCTCGCCCGCACCAGCGTCAAGCGGTGGACCCGCCGGTTCGTCTCCTATCCGCTCGAGCGGGCGACCTACTGCCTGCTCTTCGGGCTGCTCCTCTTCGGGCTCTGCTTCGCGTGGCGGCCGCTGCCGGCGGTGCTCTGGCGGATCACTTCGCCGGCCGGCGTGGCGGCGGTCGTCGCTCTCTTCGCCCTCGGTTGGATCGTCCACTTCGGGTCGATCTTCAAGATGGGGTACGGTGAGTTCTTCGGCCTGCGCCAGGCCTGGCTCGCCGCCCGCGGCATGGAGTACCGGCCGCCGGCCCCCATGACCCGGCGCGATTTTGCCGTCTCGCACACGCTCCTCGTCGTCTCGCTGATGTGGATTCCCTGGGCGACGCCGACGATGTCGGAGGGCCAGCTCTACTTCTGCGTCTTCCTGGCGGCCTACGACATCCTGGGCGCCTGGCTCTCCAACCGCGACCTGAGCGACGTGCCCGCCCCGGTGCCCGCCCCCCTGCGGTCGCCTGAGCGCTCGACACCCCGCCGCTCGCTGCTCTAAGATGGCGCCCGTTCCAGCGTAGACCCTCTTCGAGGTCCCGGGCGGCACGATGGCGCGCAGGAAAGAGACTCCGGTATCCAAGGCTCCTGCGGTTCCGCAGGAGCCATTCTGGCGGCGCAACCGCCGGGAGATCACGTTCCTCGTCCTGTTCGTCGTCCTCCTAGGCGGCGGCTTCACGCTGGTCTCCGTCAACTGGATCAACGACCACGCGATCGAGCCGTTCACGGCCGGCATCGCCCGGCTGAGCGGATTCATCCTCAACCTGCTCGGGCAGCAGGTGACGATGCGCGGCACGATCATCAGCAGCCCTCACTTCGCGGTGAACATCCGCAACGGCTGCAACGGGATCGAGGCGATGCTGATCTTCCTCGCCGCGGTGCTCGCATTCCCCGCCCGCTGGCGCTCCCGCCTGGCCGGGCTCGCCCTCGGCATCCTGGCGATTCAGGTCGTCAACCTGATCCGGGTCGTGGCCTTATTCCTCACCGGCGTGTACTTCCCGAAGATCTTCGACACCTCGCACACGGTGATCTGGCAGACGATCGTGATCCTCTCCGGCGTCCTGCTCTGGATCTACTGGGCGAACCGCTTCGCCCGGCCGGGCGAGCCGGCGGCCTGATGGCCTCGGCCAGGGGCAACTGGGCGGCGCGGCTGGTCCGCAACGTCCTCCTCGCCCTGCTCCCGGTGTGGCTGGTCTGGAGCCTCCTCACTCCGGCCTACAACCGCTTCCTCCTGGTGAGCGCCCGGAATCTGGTGCGCCTGACGGAGAGCCCGAGCGTCACGGAGCTGCCGCGGCGGGACGAGCACTTCGCCTACGTGCAGCGGCTGGATTTCCCGCCCGCGAAAAGTCTCGTCCACTCGTTCCGGGTCACCGATCTGCACTTCCACTTCGTGCTCCTCGGCGCGCTCTTTCTGGGCGTGCCCGGCATCCCCTGGCGGGTGCGGCTCGCCAACTTCGGCTGGGCCTGCCTGGTCACAGTCTTCTTCGACATCTTCCTGCTCTTCTTCTACGTCAAGTTCGTCTACGCCACCCAGCTCGGCGCCTGGAGCCTCGCCCACTACGGCGCCTTCGCCCGCAACTTCTGGGGTCTCGGCAAGCACCTGCTCGATCTCCCGTTCAAGCTGGGGCTGCCGCTCTTGCTGTGGGCCGGGTTCTACGCGCGGATGCTTCTGGACCCGGCGGCCTGACCCATCCCGTGATCGCGTGCCTTCTCGTCTGGGCGTGGGCGGCTGGCGTCGGCTGGCTCGTGGGCACCGCGGTGCTGCGCGTTCTCGGCGCGGCCGGCGTTCGCGGTCCGTGGCCGGAGCGGCCGGTGACGATCCTCTTCGGGCTCTGCTGCTGCGTCGTGCTCGGCGGCGCCTGGTCGCTCGCCGCGCCGCTCGGCCTCCCGGCCGCAGCGGCGGGGATCGCGCTCCTCGCAGCGAGCCTGGCGATCGTGCTCGTGGTGCCGGCGCAAGCGCCGCAGACCGAGCTGCGGGCCCGGGAGGTAACGCTGTTGGTGTCCCTGCTGATCGGGCTCGCCGCAGCCGTGGCCCTGGCACAGACCGCGAGCCCCATCGCGGTGGCCGATACGGCGCTCTACCACATCCAGGCGATCCGCTGGATCGAGCAGTACGCCGCGGTCCCCGGGCTCGCCAATCTCCACGACCGGCTCGCGTTCAGCGCTCCGTGGTTCGAGGCCCAGGCTCTCTTCGATCCGGTGCTCCTCGGCGGCTGGCCGGTGTTCGCGCTCAACGGCATGGTCTTCGTCGCGGCCGTTTCATTCTTTCTTTGCGGGATCGGTGGCAGCGGCGGCGAGCGCGTCTCGCTCAGCCGGCTCCTGCGGTTGGGTTGCGTGCCGGCGGCCTTCTGGCTGCTCCGTCGCGGCCTCTCCTCCGCAAGCCCCGACGGAGCGCTGGCGCTGCTCTCCTGGATGGTGCTGGTGCTGCTGGCGGAGACGATGGAGCGCGGCGAGCCGACGACCGTGGATGCCACGGCGTGGGTGATCACCGCGTTGGCATCCTTCGCGGCAATGACCAAGCTTTCCGCGGCGCCGCTCCTCGTGGCGCCCGCCTGTCTGGTGGCGCACAACCTGCGACGGGACCGCCGGCGCGCCCTGGCCCTCGCCGGGCTCACCGTGGCGGTCGCGGCGCCGTTCGTCGCCCGCAATGTGATCGTGTCGGGGTATCTGGTGTTCCCTGTGCCCTGGACGCGGGTGCCCGGGCTCGACTGGGCGGTTCCGCCCGCACGAGTCGCCCGCCTCGTGGAGCAGATCGGAGACTGGGCCCGGCTGCCCAATCGATCCGCGGTGCCCGCCCTGGATGTCGCGGTCTGGTTTCCGGCCTGGGTGCGGAGCCTGACCGTCGTCGAGCAGCTCTGCCTCGCCGCTCTGCCGGTACTGGGCATCGTCCACATCGCCCTGATGGTGCGGCGAGCGCCGGGCCGGCGCTTCCCGGAATGGCCCCCGGGAGCCACCTGGCTGATCGCCGTGCCCCTCGCCGGCACTCTGCTCTGGCTGCTGAGCGCGCCGGATCCGCGCTTCGGTTGGGGCTTCTTCCCTTTCCTGGCCCTCGTTCTGACCGCCTCTCTCCTTCAGCGGTGGATCGCCCGCGTGCCGCGGTGGGCGGTAGTGCTCCTCCTCGCGGTCGTCTTGGTCGACCAGGGACGCCGCGTGCTGGCGTACGAGCGGCAGAGCCTGCAAGGACACTGGCTGTGGCCGGTGCCCCCGCCGGTCGTGGAGACCAGGGAGGTCCGCGTGGGTGGCCTGACCGTCCGCGTCCCGGAAGCGGCGGCGCCGTGCTGGGACGCACCGCCGCCCTGCGTCCCCGCGATCCCTCCCGGTCTCACTCCGCGCGGCGCCACGCTCGCAGCGGGCTTCTCCATCGCGCGCCCCAAACCGTGACGCCTAGTGCTTAGCGGCGATCTGAGTCACCCAAACCGAGGTTCGAGACACTCGAACCGAGGTTTGAGACACTCGAACCTCGGATAGAGACACTCAATTCGCGGTTCGAGCCACTCAAACCGAGGTTCGAGCCACTCAATTCGAGGTTTGAGCCACTCAATTCGAGGTTTGAGCCACTCAATTCGAGGTTCGAGCGTCTCAATTCGAGGTTGGAGCGTCTCAATTCGAAGTTGGAGTGTCTCAATTCGAGGTTCGAGCCATTCAAACCGAGGTTTGAGCCACTCAATTCGAGGTTGGAGCGTCTCAATTCATGGTTGGAGCGTCTCAATTCGAGGTTCGAGCCACCCAAATCGAGGTTCGAGCTCCGTTCAGGTGCCGCGCC
>Ga0075426_10000103_pt1 | contig 54860 bp, 57 predicted proteins | sample SoiMethybrSBSTD5_FD_75304 | JGI IMG/M metagenome (GOLD analysis project Ga0075426, IMG submission 75304) | Bulk soil microbial communities from a Populus tree surrounding site in Tennessee, USA - Soil MetaG P. TD hybrid SBSTD5 | ecosystem: Environmental > Terrestrial > Soil > Tree plantation... | reverse complement strand
CCATGATGCGCCGCTTGCTGCTCGCCGCGTTCCTCGCCTCGCTCGCCGCCGCGTCGCAGGCGCAGACTGCTCGCCCGATTCGTATTCTCGTGCCGTTCGCGCCGGGCGGCGCGAGCGACACCTACGCCCGCATCGCGGCGCAGAAGATCACCGAACAGACCGGCAAGGCCTTCGTCGTGGAGAACAAGACCGGCGCCGGCGGCCGCATCTGCTGGGAGGCCGGAGCCAAGTCCGCGCCCGACGGCACGACCGCGGTGATGATCGACGCCACCTATGCCATGCTGCCGGGCCTCTTCGACAAGCTGCCCTGGGACGTTTCCGGCGACCTGGTGCCGGCCGCCGTGATCGCCCAGACTCCGTTCGTTATCGTCGCGAGCCCGGAATCAAAGCTGAAGACGCTGCAGGCGCTGGTCGACGAAGCTCGCCAGCGGCCGGGCAAGCTGAATTTCGGCTCGTCCGGTGTCGGCAGCGTGAACCACGTCGTCACCGCGCTCTTTCTGCACGATGCCGGCATCCAGGTCACGCACATTCCCTACAAGGGCATGAGCGATGCTTCGGTCGCGCTCCAGGGCGGCCAGGTCGACATGATGATCGCCGCCTCGCCGACGGCCTTGGGCTCGATCCGCGGCGGCAAGGCGCTGCCGCTCGCGGTGTCCACGTCCGCGCGCTCGCCCGCCTTTCCCGACGTGCCGACCGCGAGCGAGGCCGGCGTGCGCTACGTTGTCACCAACTGGTTCGGCTTCGCGGTGCCCAAGGGCACCCCCAGGGCGGCGATCGACGCGCTGCGCGACGACGTCGTGCGCGCCATGGCCACGCCGGACGTGCGCGCCAAGCTCGCCGCGCAGGGCGCGGAGCCCTCCACCTTCACGCCGGGGCAGTTCGCCGCGTTTTTGAAGGACGAGACCGGGCGCTGGACCGGGGTCATCAGGTCGGCGGGCATCAAGCTGGAGCAATAGCTCCCGCCGCCGAATTGGCTTCAAGGAGCTCGACGAGGCGCGCCGGGCTGATCGGCGCTTCGTGGATGTGCACGCCCAGCGCGTCCTCGATGGCGGAGATCACCGCTGCCGCGACCGGCACCGTGCCGCCCTCGCCGACGCCCTTCGCGCCGAGCGGATTGAACGGCGAGGGACTCTCGTGCAGCAGCACCTCGATCGTCGGCACATCGGTCGACGTCGGCAGGAGGTAGTCGGCGAACGTCGTGGTGAGGGGCTGCGCGGCTTCGTCGAATCTCATCCGCTCGAAGAGCGCGTTGCCGATTCCATGCGCGATGCCCCCGTGCACCTGGCCCTCGACGATCAGCGGGTTGACCAGCTTCCCGCTGTCCTGCACGGCGACGTAGCGCAGGATCTTCACGCCGCCGGTTTCCGCGTCGACCTCGACCTCGCAGGCGTGGAACGAATGCGCGTACGCCATCTGGTCGGTCTGCCACTGGAAGCTCGCCTCGAGGCCGGGGTCGACGCCGGCGGGCAGGGAATAGCCAGGCACGCCGCGCAGCAGGCGCGCGATCGCCGCCAGCGTGATCGCGCGGTTCGTGCCGGCGATGCGCACGGCGCCGTCCGCGAGCTCGAGGTCGGCTTGCGCCGCCTCGAGCTGCTGCGCGGCAACCTTGAGCGCTTTTTCGCGCACCTTGCGCGCCGCGAGGTGCACCGAGGAGCCGGCGGTGACGAGCTGGCGGCTCGCGAAGCCGCCCAGGCCGAGCGATACGTAGCCCGTGTCGCCGGTGATCACCTCGATGTCTTGCGGGCGCACCCCGAGCTCGTCGGCGCAGATCTGCGCGAGCGCCGTGTGCAAGCCCTGCCCCATGGCGAGCGCCCCGGAGTACACCGACACCCGGCCTGAAGGGGACACGCGCACCGTGCCCGACTCGAACGGCCCCCGCCCCGTGCCTTTGACGCCGTGGGCGATGCCGATGCCGATATGACGATGCTGTGTCCTCGCGGCGGCCTGGCGCACCGGGAAGTCGGAATAGCCGATGGCATCCAAAACTTTCTGCTGGCACCCCAGGTAATCGCCGCTGTCGAGGACGATCGGCGTCCCGGCGCGGTTCCTGAGCGGCTTTTCGTAAGGCATCTTCGATGCAGGCACGAGGTTGCGCCGGCGGACCTCGGCGCGGTCGAGATTCAGCGCGCGCGCGACCCGGTCCATCAGGCGCTCCATGGTGAAGCAGGCCTGGGGATAGCCCGCGCCGCGCACCGGGATCGTCGGCACCTTGTTCGTCTGCACGACGAGCACGTCGAGGTCGTAGGAGGGCACGACATACGGCCCGCTCACAGAGGTCGAGGCGTTGTACGCGCAGTTGATGCCCTGCGGCGTGTACGCGCCCTGATCATGAATCAACGCTCCACGAATACCCAGCAGATGGGCATTTCGGTCCACCGCGATCTCGACGTCCCAGATCTGGTCGCGCTCCTGGATCGCGGAGAGGAAGTGCTCCATCCGGTCCTCGATCCACTTCACCGGCCGCGTCAGCAGGCGCGACGCGGCGGCCACGGCGATCTCCTCCGGGTACACGAGGAACTTGGCGCCGAAGCCGCCGCCGACGTCCGGCGCCGCCACGCGAATGCGGTCTTCCGCCATGCCGAGGAGCTGCGCGAGCGTCATCCACAGGTCGTGCGCCATCTGCGTCGACGACCAGACGGTGAGCCGATCCTCGCCCGGGTCGTAGCGCGCCACCGCCCCGCGCCCCTCGATCGGGTGCGCCGCGCCGCGATGCTGCTCGAGCCGCTCGCCGAAGACGTGCGCCGCGCCCGCAAAGGCGCCTGCGGCATCGCCATAGGCGACGCGGAAGCGGGTGAGCACATTGGACGGAGCCTCCTTGCGCACCTTTGGCGCGCCGGCTGCCAGGGCGCCTTCGAGGTCCGAGACCGCGGGCAGCGCCTCGTAGTCGATCTCGACCGCCGCAGCGGCATCCTCCGCGATATAGCGCGAGTCGGCGACGACCATCGCGACGGCCTCGCCGGCGAAGCAGACCTCGCTCGGCGCGAGCACGAAAGGCGTGATGTTGTCGGGCAGCGCCGTCGAGGGGAAGCCGAGGGGCATGCGCAGCCGCACGCCGGCCTGCGCCAGTTCCTTTGCCGTCAGGACGGCATGGACGCCGGCAAGGGCACGCGCGGCGGCCGTGTCGATGGAACGGATCAGCGCATGCGCATGTGGACTGCGCACGAACGCGGCGTGCAGCAGTCCAGGCAGCGCGATATCGGGCGCAAAGCGTCCCGCGCCACGCAAGAGGCGCGGATCTTCGATGCGCCTCGCCCGCGTGCCGACGACACGGGCGGTGCTCACTTGCGCATCCGTGCCGCCGCCTCGAGCGCCGCCGCGACGATGTTCTGGTAGCCGGTGCAGCGGCAGAGATGGCCCGAAAGGGCTTGCCTGATTTCCGCTTCCGAGGGCGATTGGTTCCCGGCGAGCAACTCGGTGAGGCTCATCAGCACGCCGGGGGTGCAGAAGCCGCACTGCAGGCCGTGCTTGTCCCAGAACGCGGCCTGCAGCACGTTCAGCTCGCCGCTCGGCGCCAGGCCTTCTACCGTGCGCACCTCCTTGCCGTTCGCCTGCACGGCGAGCATCAGGCAGGCGCGTGCGCTGTGGCCGTCGACGAGCACGGTGCAGGCGCCGCACACGCCGTGCTCGCAGCCGAGGTGCGTGCCGGTGAGGCCGAGCTCGTCGCGCAGGAAGTCGGCGAGGGTCAGGCGCGGCTCGACGCCGCGCTCGTGCCGGCTGCCGTTGACCGCGACGCGGACGGTGCGCTTCAAATCTTGCTGAGCTCGAGCGTCGAGGGCGCGAACAGCTCCTCCAGATTCACCTGGCGCGCCGAGAGCCCCTGCTCATGGTGATAGCGCGTGAACGCCTCGAGCACATGGCGGTTGGGCTCGATGCCATAGCTCCAATAGTCCTCGCCCATCAGCCTGCGGGTGGCGTCGAACTCGGCGACGCCCCATGGCAGGCTGGTGAAGAGGTGGCCGATCTGGCCGAGCTCGTACCAGCAGAGCTCTTTCGCCTTGATGAACGCCTTCAGCGCGTTCACGGCGAGCCAGGGATGCCGGTCGGCGAGCGAGCGGCGGATGCCGATCACGTGCATGATCGGGAACATCTTCGTGCGCTGGAAATAATCCTGCTCGACCGCGCGAAAGTCGGGAAACAGCCGCGCCACCTTCGGCGCGCCGCGCAGGAAGCACGAAGGCGCGCGCGCGCCGATCATGCCGTCGAGCTCGCCCGCCTCGAGCATGGCGGAAAGCGACTTGTCCTTGGGGATCGGCTTCAGGTCGATCTGCGGCGGCAGGGCGAGCCTCGCGCGCTCCTCGCGTCCGGGGTCCTCGACGCCGCCGCTGCGCCAGTGCACGTCGCGCACGTTCACGCCGTACTCGTCCTGCAGCATGCCGCGGATCCAGACATTCGCAGTGATCTGGTACTCGGGCAGGCCGAGCGTCTTCCCTTTCAGGTCCTGCGGCCGCTCGATGCCCCGGTCGGTGCGGATGTAGATGCCGGAGTGGCGGAAGAGCCGCGAGACGTACGCGGGGATCGCGACGTAGGCATGCTCGCCGCGGGAGACCTGGAGCGTGTGGCTCGAGAGCGAGAGCTCGCTCACGTCGAACTCGCGGTATTTGAAGGCGCGGTGGAACGCCTCCTCGGGCTCGATCGCGGTGGCGATCACCTCGCAGCCTTCGATGGCGACGCGCCCGTCGAAGAGCGCGCGCGTGCGATCGTAGTCGCAGCACGCGAGGCTGATGGTGAGCTTGGCCATCGCTACTCGGGCTTGATATCGGCGAGCGTGATGGCGCGCGAGAACTTGTCCATGTCGCTGCGCACCAGCTCCATCATCTGCGCCGGGCTGTACTGGAAGAGGTCGAGGCCCGCGTTGGAGAGTCGCGAAACGAACTCCGGCACGGACAGCACCTGGCGGATGTCCGCCTCCATCTTCGCCGCGACCTGCTTCGGCGTGCCGCCCGGCGCCATGAACCCATAGTAGTTCTCGACCGCAAAGTCTTTCAGCTCCGGCAGGCCGGACTCGCGGAACGTCGGGTAGTCCGGCGCGGTCGGCGAGCGCTTGTCGGAGGTGAGGCCGAGGACGCGCAGCTTTCCCTGTCGCGCGAACGGCAGCACGGCGGCGAGCGAGGCCACGACGTAGTCGATCTGCCCGCCCACGGTATCGGCCACCGCCGGGCTGCAGCCGCGGTGCGGAATGTGAACCGCGTACGTCTTGGTCGCGTGCTTATAGAGCTCCATCGCGAAGTGGTGCGCGGTCGCCACGCCGCAGGTGGTGTAGTCGACCTTGCCTGGCTGGCTGCGCAAGAGCTCGGTGAACTCCTTCAGCGATTTCGTGGGCACGCGTGGATTGGCCGCGAGCACCATTGGCGTCGACGTCGTGAGGCCGAGCGGCGTGAAGTCCTTGAGGAGATCGAAGCCCTGGTCCTTGTAGAGCACCTGGTTGATGACGTGCGTGTTGGAGAAGAGGAGCAGCGTGTAGCCGTCCGGCGGCGAGCGGTGCACCGCCTCCACGCCGATGCGGCCGCCGGCGCCGATGCGGTTCTCCACCAGCACCTGCTGCTTCCATAGCTCGCCGAGCCGCTCGCCGATCAGGCGAGCAGTCAGATCGGCGGCGCCGCCGACCGTGAAGGTCACGATCACCTTCACCGGCTTGGCCGGGAACGGCTGCGCGCGAGCGGGGGCCGCGCAAAGGGCGAGCGCGAGGACGCACGCCGTCAAGACGGTTCGCAACGTGGACGCCTCCTCTTCCGCGCCTAAGGGTAGCATTGCCGGGGCGCCATGCGGCTGGCTCATCTTCGTTATTTCGCGCTGCTCCTCGGTGTCGTTGCGGGCGGCTCTTTCGCGCAGGGTGCCTATCCGGGCAAGCCGCTGCGGATGGTGGTCACCTTCACGCCCGGCGGTGCGGCCGACTTTACCGCGCGGATCGTGGCCGAGAAATGGTCGGAGCTGTGGCAGCAGCAGGTGGTGGTGGAGAACCGCATCGGCGCCGGGGGAAGCATCGGCGCCGAAGCCGTGCAAAAGGCTCCGGCCGACGGCTACACGCTGCTCCTCGTCGCGAGCGCGCATGCCTTCAACGCCGCGCTTTATCCGAACCTGTCGTTCGACCTCCTCAAGGACTTCGTCCCGCTCGGGCTCGCCACGTCGACGCCCATGGCGCTTGCCGTGAACCCGCGCATGGCGGTCGCCGACCTCAAGGAGTTCACTGCGCTGCTGCAGGCGCGGCCCCACCAGGTGCAGTACGCGACCTGCGGCGTCGCCACGGCGCATCATTTCGCGATGGAGCTGTACAAGTTCCAGACCAGGACCGACGCGCTGCACGTCCCTTATCGCGGCTGCGCGCCTGCGGTGGTCGACGCGGTCGGCGGGCAGATCGACGTGGTCATGTCGTCGCTCACGACCGTGCTGCCGCAGGCCAGGGCCGGCAAGCTGCGCACGCTCGCCATCACTTCCGGGAATCGCTCGGCCTCGGCGCCCGATATCCCGACGTTTCGCGAGTCGGGCGTTCCCGCGCTCAAGGACTACGCCGTCGAGGTGTACTACGGGCTCATGGTCCGCACGGGGACGCCGCCCGACATCGCCCCGCGCCTGGAGGCCGATCTGCGCAGGGTCATCGCCATGCCCGACGTGGCGCAGCGCATCGCCAAGGCGGGCATCGATCCCTTTCCGAAGTCGGCCCAGGAGATGGCCGCGATCATGAGCGCCGACGTCGCGCGCTTCCGCGAAGTCATCCGGCAGGCCGGAATCCGGCCGGAATGAAGCCCCCGCGCTTTGCCTACCACGATCCGCAGAGCCTGTCGGAGGCGCTCGCGCTTCTCGGGCGGCTCGACAACGCGCGCCTCCTCGCCGGCGGCCAGTCGCTCATGCCGATGCTCAACATGCGGCTCGCCACTCCCGACCACATCATCGACCTCAACGGCATAGCCGACCTGGCTTTCATAAAAGTGGAACCCGAAGCCCTCGCGGTCGGCGCGATGACTCGCCAGCGCGACGTCGAATTCGATGCGCGCATCCGCAGCCGCTGCCCGCTGATGCACGAGGCCGTGCTGCAGGTCGGCCATCGCCAGACGCGCAACCGCGGCACGCTGGGCGGGTCTCTTTGCCACCTGGACCCCTCCGCCGAGCTCATCACGGTCGCGGCAGCCATGGATGCCGTCGTTACGGCGCAGAGCAAGAACGGCTCGCGCGATGTCCCGTTCGCCGAGTTCCCGGCTGGGCTCATGACGCCGGCGCTGCGGCCTGGCGAGCTCGTCACGGCGGTTCGCTTTCCGCTCTGGCGCGAGGGTCATGGCCATGCCTTCGTCGAGTTCTCGCGCCGGCATGGCGACTTCGCCATCGTGTCGGCCGCCGCGCTGCTCGAGGAAGCCGGCGGGAAGATCACCCGCGCCTCGCTCACTCTGGGCGGCATCGCTCCGGCGCCAGTGAGAGTTGCTGAAGTGGAGCGGATGCTGACTGGCTCGGTACCCGCCATCGAATTATTCCGTGAAGCAGGAGAGGCCTGCCGCAAGCTCGAAGTAATGGAAGACGTGCACGTAACCGCGGCGTATCGGCGGCAGCTCGCGGCAGTGCTGTCGCGCCGGGCTCTGGAGAAAGCGCATGAGCGCGTCGCGCGCCATTAGCGTGACGGTCAACGGCGCGCGCCGCGAAGCCGAGGTGCCGGTGCGGCTGACGCTCGCCGATTTCCTGCGTCATCGGCTCGAGCTCACCGGCACGCATGTCGGCTGCGAGCACGGCGTGTGCGGCGCGTGCACGGTGCTGGTCGACGGCCGCTCGGTGCGCTCCTGCCTGATGCTCGCCGTCCAGGCGAATGGCCGTGAGATCACGACGGTCGAAGCACTCGCGCCCGCGGGCGGCGGACTGCATCCGCTGCAGCAGGCGTTTCGCGATCACCACGGCTTGCAATGCGGCTTCTGCACGCCGGGCGTGCTGATGACGCTCGTGGAGTTTCTTTCCCTGAACGAATCGCCGAGCGAGGCCCAGGTGAGGGAAGCCATCAGCGGCAATCTCTGCCGCTGCACCGGCTACCAGGGCATCGTCGATGCCGCGCTCGATGCGGCGAAGCGCCTGCGCGCATGAGAGTCATCGGGCGCTCGGTGCCGCGGCTCGAGGACGAGCCGCTCCTCAAGGGCGAAGGCCGGTTCATCGACGACATCCGGTTGCCCGGCATGCTGGAAGCGGCGTTCGTCCGCAGCCCGCACGCGCACGCTGCCATCCGTGGCATCGACAAGACCGCGGCGCTTGCGTTGCCGGGCGTGCACGCGGTCTATTCGCGCGCGGACCTCATGCCGCATCTCGCCACCGAATTCATGGCGGTCGGGCTGCCGAGCGCGAGCTACAAGCAGGACCTCAATCGCCCGGCGCTGGCAGGCGACGAAGCCGTGCATGTCGGGCAGGCGCTCGCCATCGTCGTCGCCGACGACCGCTACATCGCCGAGGACGCCGCGGCGCTCGTCGAGGTCGATTACGAGCCGCTGGCAGCAGCATCGGACTGCCGTGCGGCACTGAGCGCCGGAGCGCCGACGGCGCACCGCAAATCGCCGCACAACCTGCTGGCCGAATTCGACATGGCGTACGGCGGCGTCGATGCGGCATTCGCAAGGGCGGCGCACGTGTTCCGCGAATCGCTCTGGCAGCACCGCGGCGGCGGCCACTCGATCGAATGCCGCGGCGCCGTCGCGATGCACGACGCGCCGCAGGACAAGCTCACTTTGTGGAGCTCGACGCAGATGCCGCATGCCGCGCAGCGGCTCCTGTGCGACATGCTCGGCCGCGACGAGAACCAGGTGCGTGTCATCACGCCCGACGTCGGCGGCGGGTTCGGACCCAAGCTCGTGTTCTATCCGGAGGACGTGGTGACGGCCCTCGCGGCGATCCTCGTCGGCCGGCCGGTGAAGTGGATCGAGGACCGGCTCGAGCACTTCGTCGCCACGACGCAGGAGCGCGACCAGTACTGGGACGTCGAGGTTGCGGTCGATCGCGATGCGCGCCTGCTCGGCATCCGCGGCACGATGGTCCACGACCACGGCGCCTACACGGCGCGCGGCGTGAACCTGCCGTACAACTCCGCCGAGAACGCGCCGCTCGGCTACGAGCTGCCGGCGTACCGCATGAACGTGAAGGTCGCGCTCACGAACAAGGTGCCGGTGACGCCGGTGCGCGGCGCCGGGCATCCGCAGGGCGTGTTCGTGATGGAGCGCCTGCTCGACCGCGTGGCGCACGAGCTGAAGCTCGACCGCGCCGAGGTGCGGCGGCGCAATCTCGTGCCGGGCGAGAAGATGCCGTACAAGACGAAGCTGAAGGCGCGCGGCGGCCTGACCATCGAGCTCGACAGCGGCGACTTCCCGAAGTGCCAGCACGAGGCGCTTGGGCTCGCCGGCTGGAACGATTTTCCACCACGTAAGTCAGCCGCGGAGCGAGAGGGAAGACATATCGGAATTGGCCTCGCGAACTTCGTCAAAGGCACCGGCCGCGGGCCATTCGAGTCGGTCACGGTGCGGATCGGCCCCTCCGGGAAGGTGCACGTTTATTCGGGCGCCGCGGCCATGGGCCAGAGCACGAAGACCATGCTTGCCCAGGTGGTCGCCGAGCAGCTCGGCGCCGATCTCGGCAACATTACGGTGACGGCCGGAGACACCGGCGTCATTTCCATGGGTCTCGGCGGCTCGAACAGCCGGCAGACCGTGATGGCCGGCGCCTCGGCGCACGCGGCAGCGAGCAAAGTGCGCGACAAGGCGCTGAAGGTCGCCTCGCACACGCTTGAGGTTTCCCATGGGGATTTGGAAATCGAGGGACGCGAAATCCGCGTGAAGGGCAGCGATGTCAAGCTCGACCTCGGCCGCGCCGCGCGCTCGGTCGCGGGAACCGCCGGCTACAGCCTGCCGGCCGGCATGGCGCCGGGGCTCGAAGCGACCGAGCATGTCGTGATCGACGCCATGGCCTATACGAATGGCACGGCGGTGGCGGAAGTGGAGGTCGACGTGGAGACCGGCGCCGTGCGCATAGCGAAGCTCGTGCTGGTGCACGATTGCGGGCGCATCCTGCATCCCGTGATCGTCGAAGGCCAGCTCATGGGCGGCATCGCGCACGGCATCGGCAACGCGCTCTACGAGTGGATGCGCTACGACGAGAACGCGCAGCCGATCACTTCGACGCTCGCGGACTATCTCCTCGTCACCGCTCCCGCAATGCCGCCGGTCGAGCTGGGCCATCAGGAGTCGCCCACGCCGCTCAACGCGCTGGGCGTCAAGGGGGTGGGCGAGTGCGGAGTCGTCCCGATCGCGGCAGCGGTCTGCTCCGCGATCGAGGATGCGCTGTCGCCCTACAACGTGCGCATCACGCGCACGCCGATCACGCCCGCGGACATTGTCGAACTGATTCAAAACGGGTCATGAGATTTCTCGCAACGCTATTGCTTCTCTCGCTCGCCGCATCGGCGGTTGCGCAGAGCTACCCGAGCCGTCCGATCCGCCTGATCGTGCCGTTCGCGCCCGGCGGCAGCGCCGACCTCGTCGGCCGGCTGCTCGCGCAGCAGCTGAGCGAGTCCGTCGGCCAGCCGGTGGTGGTCGAGAACAAGGGTGGCGCGAGCGGGATGCTGGGCAACGACTACGTCGCGAAGTCGCCGCCGGATGGCTACACCCTGAGCGTCGGCACGCTGGGGCCGTTCGCGGTCAACCCGACGCTGTACGAGCATGTGCCCTACGACAACATACGCGATTTCGCTCCCATCACGCTGACCGGCATCTCGTCCCACATCCTCGTCGCGCATCCGTCGGTGCCGGTCCAGAACGTGACGGAGCTGATCGCGCTCGCGAAAACGAAACCCGGGCAGCTCACGTTCGCGTCCAGCGGAACGGGGAACGCGACCCACCTGACGTTCGAGCTGTTCAAGGCTCGCGCGGGAATCGAGATCGTGCACGTGCCCTACAAGGGCGGCGGCCCGGCGATGGCCGATCTCGTGGGCGGGCAGGTGCTGTTTTCCTTCGCCAGCATGGCGTCGGCCGTTCCGTTCGTGAAAGCGGGGCGACTGCGTGCCATCGCGGTGAGCGGCGGGGAGCGCTCGGCGCTCTTTCCGGACGTGCCGACCGTTGGGGAATCCGGGCTGCCGGGTTTTGCATCGGAAGACTGGCAGGGCATCCTGGCGCCGGCGAAGACGCCCGCCGAAGTGGTGATGAAGCTGAACGGCGAGATTGCACGCATCCTCGCCCTGCCTGAAGTCAAAGCGAAGCTCGCGGCGGCGGGGTTCGATGCCAAGAGCAGCACGCCCGAAGCATTCGGGCAGTTTATCCAAGCGGAGACGCTGAAATGGGCAAAACTCCTGAAGGGCATCGGGCTCAAGGCGCAGTAGCCGAGCGGATGGCGTACCGCGGCCTGCGCCAGTGGCTGGAGCAGGTCGAGAAGATGGGCGAGCTGCTGCGCGTGAACGGCGCGCATTGGGACACGGAGATGGGCGCCATCACCCATATGCTCACCGAGAGCTCGAGCGGCACCGCACCCGCGATCCTGTTCGATGAAGTGCCCGGCTACACGAGAGGCTATCGGACGCTCTACGGTCAGTTTTCGACCGTGCGGCGGGTGGCGCTGACGCTCGGGCTGCCGCTCGAGTACGAGCGCAACGTCGACGTGGTGAAGCACTACCACCAGCGCATGAAGGATCTGAAAACCATCCCGCCGCGCTACGTCGAGCACGGGCCGATTCTCGAGAACGTGATCGAGGGCGAGAACTGCGACGTGCTCAAGTTCCCCGTGCCGCGCCACCACGAGGCCGACAAGGCCCGCTTCATCGGCACCGCCGACTGCGTCATCACCAAGGATCCGGACGCCGGCTGGTTCAACCTGGGTGCGTACCGCTCGCAGGTCTACGACGCCCGCACCATCGGCTGCCAGATCACCGAAGGCAAGCACGGCCGCATCCACCGCGACAAGTACTTCGCGCGCGGCGAGCCGATGAAAGTGGTCATCCTCTGCGGCCAGGATCCGCTGCTCTTCATGCTCGCCGGCATCCCGATGCCGGAGATCAGCGAGCTCGACATCGCCGGCGGCATCCGCGGCGAGCCGATCGACGTGATCCGTGGCCCCTACACCGGCTTCCCGATTCCCGCCGACTGCGAGATCGCGATCGAGGGCGAAACGCTGCCCGGCCAAAACAAGCCGGAGGGTCCGTTCGGCGAATGGATGGGCTACTACTCGGACGACACCCAGAACCGGCCGTACGTGAACGTGAAGACCATCCTTCACCGCCACGATCCGATCCTCTGCTGCGCCCCGCAGCACAAGCCGGTCGACGAGACCGGGCTCCTCAAGGGCATCGGCGGCGCGGCCGAGATCTGGCGCGCGCTCGAAGCCTGCGGCATCCCGGAGGTGCTCGGCGTGTGGAACCACGTCGGCGCGCCGGCGACGCGCTTCACGGTCGTGCAGATCCGCCAGCGCTATCCCGGCCATTCGAGGAACGTGCTGCACATCGCCTCGAACTGCCTCGGCGGCGCCTACGCCGGCAAATGGACCATCGTGGTGGACGAGGACATCGACGCCGGCGACATCGACCAGGTGCTCTGGGCGATGAGCACGCGCTTCGAGCCCTCGACCGACATCGACATCATCCACAAGGCCTGGGCCTCCAAGCGCGATCCGCTGTACCTGCCGGGCAACTTCAACAACCGCGTCCTCATCGACGCCTGCATTCCCTACGACAAGAAGCTTGCCGGCAGCTTCCCGAAGGTTGTGGACGTAAGTCCCGAGCTGCGCGCGAAGCTGCGCCAGAAATTCGCCCGCGTCTTTCCGTGAAGAGGGGCTTCCTGGCATGGACCGCGGCCCTCATCGCCGGGCTGGTGCATGCAGAACCGTATCCGGCGAAGCCGGTGCGCTTCCTCATCCCGTTCCCGCCGGGCGGGCCGACCGACATCGTCGGGCGCCTTGCCGCGGAGCGCCTGTCGCGAAGCTGGAATGTGCAAGTGGTGGCGGATAACCGTCCCGGGCAGGGCGGCAACATCGGGACGGAGCAGTGCGCGCGCGCGCCGGCCGACGGCTACACGATGTGCATGATTTCGATCGCGCAAAGCATCTCGCCCGCCATCTACCCGAAGCTCGGCTTCGATCCCGTGCGCGACTTCGCGCACGTGACCCTCCTCGCCACGCTGCCGAGCCTGCTGGTCGTGCATGCATCGCTGTCGGCGCAGAGCCTGCGGGAACTGATCAACCTCGCCAAGGCCAGGCCGGGTGCGCTCAACTATGCCTCCGGCGGAAGCGGCACGAGCTCCCACCTGCTCATGGAGATGCTCAATCAGCAAGCGGGCATCGACACCGTGCACGTCATCTACAAAGGGACCGGGCCCGCGATCGTCGATCAGCTCTCCGGCCGCATCGAGGTCGCGTTCAGCACGGCGATCGCCGTCCTGCCTTACGTGCAATCGGGAAAGCTGCGTGCGCTCGCCGTCTCGACGCGCGAGCGGCTGCCGACGCTGCCCGACGTGCCGACCATTGCCGAATCGGGCCTGCCGAACTTCGACGGCGGCTCCTGGCAGGGCGTGGTGATGCCTGCCGGCACGCCGCGCGAATATGTGAACGCCGTCAACGCAGAGCTCGTGAAGATCGTGCGCGCGCCGGATATGAAAGAGCGAATAGCCGGCATGGGCGGCATCCCGCTCGGCAACACCCCCGAGGAATTCGCCGCTTACATGAAGACGGAGGAGGAGAAATGGGCAAAGGTGGTCAAGGCGGCAAAGGTCGGCACACCGTGAGGCTTCTCGCGGCGTTGTTCTTTGCAGCCTCGGGCGCGGCGGCGCAGGAAACAGTGACGTTCTATACGTCGCTGCACGAGTCGAATCTGCCGGTGCTGATGGCGGCGTTCGAAAAGAAGTACAACGTCAAAGTGAAGCTGTGGCGCTCCGGAGCCGACAAGGTCCTGCAGCGCACGGTTACCGAGGCGGGCGCGGGACGCTTCGACGTCGACGCCGTGTTCGTCGGCTCCGGCGAGCTCGAGGCCCTGCATCGCGAGAAGCTGCTGCAGCCGGTCAAGTCGGCGTATCACCAGCATCTCATGCCGGGGACGGTGCCGGCGCACGCGGAATGGGCGCCGGCGTACCTCACTGTGTGGGTCCAGGAGTACAACGCCAAGGCCGTGCGCAAAGATGCGCTGCCGAAGACCTACCGGGACCTGAGCGACCCGCGCTGGAAAGGAAAGCTCGGCATCGAAGCCGCGAACGACGACTGGTTCGGCCGGCTGGTCAGCGCGATGGGCGAGGAACAGGGCCTCGAGCTCTTCCGGTCGATCGTGGCCACCAACGGCATCTCGGCGCGCAAGGGGCATTCGCTGCTCGGCAATCTCGTTCTCTCCGGCGAGGTGCCGTTCGCCGTGACGATGCACTACAACATCGCGCAGTCGGCGAAGAAATCGGGCGCCCCGGTCGACTGGATTGCGCTAGAGCCGATCGTCGCGCGCGCGAACGGCATCGGCGTGATGAGGAAGGCGCCGCATCCGAAAGCCGCGCGACTGCTCTACGAGTTCTTCATCAGCGACGAAGGGCAGAAGCTCCTGTCGGAGCGCGACTACGTGCCGGTGAGCACGGCGGTCGATTCGCCGTTCAAGGACGCGAAGCTCGCCATCATCGAGCCGGGCGCCGCGCTCGACCAAGCCGAGAAGTGGGCGAAGCTCTTTAACGACATCGTGGTGCGCCGGCGTCCATGACTGTCACGCGCACCCGGGCGCGCACCTGGGTCGGCCAGGCCGTCCAGCGCGTCGAGGACGAGCGCCTGCTCAAAGGTGAGGGTCGGTACGTCGCCGATCTGGCGCGCGAGGGGATGCTCCATGCGGCGATCGTGCGCAGCCCGGTCCCTCATGGGTTTCTCAAAGAAGTGAGTTCTACAAACGCCAGCCGCATGCCGGGCGTGCGCGCCGTGATCACCGCGGCGGACGTCGAACGATCGCTCGGCCGGCTGCCGAAAATCCCGATGCGGCAGGACGCCGTCGATACGGTCGTGCCGTTCTTCCAGCCGGTGATCGCGAAAGACAAGGTGCGCTATGTGGGCGAGCCGCTCGCCGTTGTAGTCGCCGACACGGCGGCGCATGCGCAAGACGCGGCGGATGCAGTGGCGCTCGACATCGACGTGCTGCCGGTCGTCGCGCACGCGGATGCAGCCGAAGGTGCCGTTCGTCTTTTTCAAAATGAATCCACAAACTGCGCGTTGCTGCTTGCAGGGGTAAAGGGCGACGTCGAGGCGGCGTTCGCAGGCGCGCCCTACCGGCGCAAAGAGCGCTTCAAGGTGCACCGGCACACCGCCGCGCCGATCGAGACGCGCGGCTCGATGGCCGAATGGGATGGCAGCGGAAAGCAGCTCACGGTCTGGGGTGCGACCAAGGCGCCGTTCCTGTGCCGGCGCATCCTCGCGCCGCTCCTCGGCATGCCGGAAGCGGACATCAGGATGGTCGAGGGCGACACTGGCGGCTCGTTCGGCGTGCGCGGCGAGTTCTATCCGGACGATTTCCTGATTCCGTTCGCGGCGCGGCATGTGGGCCGCGCGGTGAAGTGGATCGAGACGCGGAGCGAGCACTTCGTCTCGTGCAACCATTCGCGCGAGGCCGACTGCGAGATCGAGCTCGCCTGCACGCGAGAGGGGGAGATACTCGGCCTGCGCGCTCGGGCGCGAACGGACATCGGCGCCTACGTGCGCACGAACGGTGTCACGCCTTCGCGCAACATGGCGCAGGTCTCAACCGGTCCTTATCGCATTCCGAACGTGCGTTTCGAAGTCGCGATGATGCTGACCAACAAGACGCCGGTCGGCACCTACCGCGGGCCAGGCCGATTCGAGACGGATTTCTTCCGCGAGCGCCTGTTCGACATCGCCGCGCGCGAGCTCGGCATCGACCGCGTCGAGTTCCGGCGCCGCAATCTGGTCCCGCAAGGCGAGATGCCGTATCCGCTGCCGACCCTCGAGCCGATGGGCGCCAAGACCGAGTGCGACAGCGGCAACTATCGCAGCACGCTCGAGCGCTGCCTCGAGGAGTTCAAGTGGACGGAGAAGGAGCGGCTGAACGGCAAGCTCATCGACGGCCGATACCACGGCCTCGGCATCGGCTGCTACATCGAAGGCGGCGCGTCCGGCCCGCGCGAAGGCGCGCGCCTGGTGCTGAACAGCGACGCGACCTTCACCGTCTACACGGGCGCGTCGGCCAACGGGCAGGGATTGGAGACCGTCTTCTCCCAGATCGCCGCCGACGCGCTCGGCGTGCCGATGAACCGCATCCGCGGCGTGTTCCACGGCTCGACGGAGTACGTGAAGGAGGGCTTCGGCGCTTTTGCCTCGCGCAGTGTCGTGATGGGCGGTTCGGCTATCGTAGTTGTCGCCAAGGATCTGAAGGACCGTATCCGCACCGAAGCTGCTCAACGATTGGGCTGCGCGGCGGTGGACGTCCGGCTGGAAGAGGATGAGGCGCATGGCCCGGACGGAAAAGCGCTGCCGCTCGGCGAACTCGCCGGCCTCTCCGCCGAGGGTAGCTTCGCGAACAGCAAGCGCACCTACAGCTATGGCACCCATTGCGCGCACATCGCGGTCGACGCGAGCACGGGAACAATCGAGGTACTGGACTACGTCGGCGTCGAGGACGTCGGGCGCGTCATCAACCCGGAAACACTGCACGGCCAGGGGTACGGCGCCGTTCTGCAGGGGCTGAGCGCCGCGCTGCACGAGAACCTGGTCTACGACGGCGAAGGGCAGCTGCTCGCCGGCTCCTTCGCCGACTACTCGCTGCCGGTGGCGCGCGACTTCCCGCACATGCACCTCGTCGCGCTGGAGGAGTGCCCGTCGCCGCTCAATCCGCTCGGCGCGAAGGGCGCGGGCGAGGGCGGCATCATTCCAACGGGTGGCGTCGTCGCCAACGCGCTCGCCGCGGCGCTGTCCTCGCTCGGCGTGCAGCCGCGCGAGCTGCCGCTCTCGCCGCCACGCGTCTGGCAGTGGATCCGCAAAAGCGGGCTCGCGGTCTAGCCGAGCAGGCGGCCGAAGGCCCGGTAGGCGGCGGTCCGGATCGACCCGGGCTATTTGCGGAGGCGGCCGAGCGCCGCGGCGATTTGCGGCTCGTTGGCCTGGTCGATGTCCTTCCCCGAGACGCTGACGACGGCGCCGTCGGCCCGCGTGACTTCGTACGCGCTCGCCGAAGCCCAGTCGCCGCCGACCGGCTTGATGCTCTTCAGTTCAGCCGGATCTTGCCCGAGTTCGCTATAGAGCTGAGTGATCAGTCTCCTTACGTCTTTTTCGGTTCGCATCGATCCTCCTTGCACGCGCCTCCGTTGCTGCGGGCTCCACTTTGCGGATGGTCCGCCACCGCCCCCTCAGATGCAAGCGCGCATTCCTCGAGGCGCGCCGCCTTCCTCGCGCATCAGTAGCAGCCGCCTAGCCTTTACCCTTGAAATAGCGCTGCTCGAGCTCTCGCTGCTTCTCGCCGCCCTCGCCGCTGGGCGGCACGTCCGGGACGGGATACGGCGTGTGGCCGTGCGCGGCCTGGAAGTCCTCCCAGGCCTGAATGCCGCGCTTCTGGAAATCGCGCATGAAGTCCCACAGCGCGGCCCAGATCACGTGGTGCGTGAAGCCCGGATACCAGGCGACGTTGACGCCGAGCGCGAGATGCTCCTCGAGCGAGAGATAACGCGGCAGCTTGCCGCGCATGAAGGAGAACGTGCCCTTGACCGCGGCGCGCGCGCGGCGGATCTCGTCCTCGCTGTGCGGCGACTCGAGCTGCACCCAGTCGACGCCGCCGTCGCGCTCGTACGCGCGCAGGCGCTCGAGGCACGGGTCCAGGCCGCCGTTGGTCGCGTCGCGCGCGTAGCACTGCGCCATGATCACGAACGACGGGTCCATTTCGTTGCGCATGTCGACCGCCGCTCGATAGCGCGCGACGGCCTGCTCGAGCGGCACGATCTGCACGCCGGCCGATTGCGTGCGGCGCTTGCCTTCGATCGGCTGGTCGTCGATGCGCACGCCGGCGAGCCCCGCCTCGATGCATTCGCGCACCAGGCGCCGCACCGCCATGATGCCGCCGTGGCCGGTATCGCCGTCGAGGATCACTGGAAAATTCACGGCGCGCGCGATCCATTCGCCGATCTGCACGCATTCGCTCATCGTCGCCGTGCCGACATCGGCCAGGCCGGTGTAGCCGCCGACGACGGCGGAGGTGCCGACGAAGCCGGCCTCGCAGCCCGCCTGCTCCATGATGCGCGCGAGCGCGGCGGTCGGCGGATGCAGCACCGTGAGCACGCGATCCCTGCGCGCGAGAAGCTCGCGCAGGCGCTTCGCCTTCGGATTGCTAGCGGAGGCCACAGCGCGCGTAGAGGCGCACGGCGTTGTCCCAGAAGAGCTTGCGCTTGCGGTGCTGCGGCATGTCCCAGGCTAGCACCCGCTCCACCGATTCCGGGAAGTGGCTCTCGCCGTGCGGGTAATCGGAGGCGTACATCAGCACGTCCTCGCCGACGAGGTCGATCACCGCGTTGGTGAGCTTCTCGCCCTCCGGGATTTCGATGCTCTGGAAATAGCGACCGCTGCGAACGTAGTCGCTCGGCCGCGCTTTCAGCGCGGGCAGGGCGGCGGCGATAGTTTCCGCATGCTCGTCGATGCGGCTCATCCAGAAGGGAAGCCAGCCGTGCCCGGCCTCGAGCGTAGCTACGCGCAGCCGCGGGTAGCGATCCATGACGCCCGCGCCGATCAGCGCCGCCATGTTGCGCATGCCGCACCACGGATGCGCCGCCGAGCGCTGCAGCCAGAGGTTCTCCCAGGTGTCGAGGCCGCCGGGCGCGTACGGCGGCATCACGGTGAACGTGTGCAGCACGACCGCGAGATCGTGATCCTGCGCCGCTGCCCACACCGGCTCGAGACTCGGATGATCGAGCGGCACGCCATAGGGCGCGTACGCCATGACGGCCCAGGCCCAGCGGGACTTGCCCCAGCGCTCGATTTCCTTGAGGCCGGCCTGCACGTCGCGCGTGCCGACGAGGATGATGCCGCCGAGCCGATCGGGATACGCCCCGCAGTAGTCGTTCATCCAGCGGTGGTACGCGCCATACATCGCCATCTCGAGCGCGGCATCTTCACCCGCGGTCCAGGTGCCGAACCAGCCCGAGGGCAGCGTCAGGTTGACGTCGACGCCCTCGAAGTCGAGATCCCTGATGCGCTCGGCCGGATCGTCATCGCCGCGCTCGGAGGGCTCACGCACGCGCTTCGCTCCGGTGAAGCCCGCCATGTAACCGCCCCGGTCGGTGTCGGCCTGGGCGGCTCCGAGCTTGCGCAGATAGCGGCGCTGGCCTTTCGTATAGACGGTGTGGCCCTTGCTCTTCGACTTGAACGGCTCCCAGCCGGCGAGCTTCGCCTTTTCATCGCCCGAGAGATAGCGCTCGAGCACATCCATGTAGGGACCGACGTGCGTGTCAGAATCGAAAATCTTGTAGCCGCTTCGCGCCATAGCGCATTCTAGTGGGGTATACATCGCGCATGTTTCGCGCGTTCGCAGTGATCGCCGCCCTTGTTTCGCCGCTTCTTTCACCTTGGGCGCTCGCACAGCCCTACCCGTCCAAACCCGTGCGGCTCATCGTCGGCCTCGCGCCGGGCGGCGCCACCGACATCATGGCGCGCACGCTCGTGCCCGGATTGAGCGAGGAGCTCGGCCAGCCGGTCGTCGTCGACAACCGCCCGGGCGCGGCCGGCACCATCGGCGCCGGCATCGTGGCGAAGAGCCCGCCCGACGGCTACACGCTCCTCCTCGCTTCCTCGAGCTTCACGTCGAATGCCGTGCTCGAGAAGAACGGCGCCTACGATCCGCTGCGCGATTTCGCGCCGATTACGAATGTCGCCTCGGCGCCGTTCCTGCTCGTCGTGCGCCCGTCGCTGCCCGTAAGCTCGGTGGGCGACCTGATCGCCTACGCGAAGGCGAATCGCGGGAAGCTCAACTATGCGTCGAGCGGAGTTGGCAGCACGGCGCACCTCTCCGGCGAGCTGCTGAAGCGCGCTGCGGGAATCGAGATGACGCACATCGTCTATCGCGGCGCGGGTCCCGCGCTCGCCGATGTCCTCGCCGGGCAGGTGGATCTGATGTTTGCAAGCATGGTGTCGTCGCTCCACCACGCGAAGAGCGGGAAACTGAAGGCGCTCGCCGTCACCTCGCCGAAGCGCTCGAGCGTCGTGCCGGAATATCCGACGGTGTCGGAAGCCGGCGTGCCGGGCTTCGAGATGGTCGGCTACTTCGGGCTACTCGCGCCGGCGAACACGCCGGCCATGGTCGTGAAGACGGTGCATCAGGCCGTGCAGCGCGCCATCAAGCGGCGCGACTTCATCGAGCGCATCTCCGCCGATGGCGCCGAGCCTGACGGCTGCACGCCGGCCGAGCTCCACGAGCTGTTGGAGCACGACATGCAGAAGCTCGCCGAGCTCATGCAGGGTGTGAAGGTCCAGCGGCAGTAGTTAGTCGCTTGAGCTGCGGCATCACGTCCCGGGCGAAGCGCTCCATGCTGCGGCGGGTGAGCTGCGCGGGCAGCGTGCCGAACTGCAGCATGACGAGGAGATGACCGAAGCCGAGCTGCTGGGCGTGCGCCGCGAGGGTCTCGTACACCGTCCGTGCGCTGCCACAGACGAACATGCCCTGCTCCATCGCGCGCCCGACGTCGATGAAGCTGGTGAGCTGCGCCTTCGCCGCGGCGATGCCTTTCAGCGACTCGCGCGACGTGTAGCCGGGCGGCAGCAGCATCTCGAACGGCATGCGCAAGAAGGTGTTGCGGAACACCTCGAAGTGCGCTCGGGCCTCCTCGACGGCCGAGGCATCGCTGTCGCCGACGTAGACGGGGACCGACCAGCCGAGCTGGGTCGGGCTGCACTCGTAGCCGAAGCTCGCGGCCGCGTCGCGGTACATCTGCAGGTAGCGCGCCACGGCTTTGACCGGGCTGAAGGTCTGGAGGTAGGTGTACTTGTGCGCGGGATGCGCGGCGAACTCGATCGTCTCGCGGCTGCCCTGCGAGGGAATCCAGATCGGCGGATGCGGCTCCTGGTACGGCCGCGGCCACACATTCACGTACAGGAAGTGGTAATGCTTGCTCTTGAACTCGAACGGCCCCGGTTCGGTCCAGGCCCGCACGATCAGGTCGTGCGCCTCGTGGAAGCGCTCGTGCGAGAAGGTGGGGTTCACGCCGAAGCTGTGGTACTCCGCGCCGATGCCGCGCACGAAGCCGGAGATCAGCCGCCCGCCCGTGATGTTGTCGATCATGGCGTGCTCCTCGGCCACCGTCAGCGGGTGGGTCCGCAGCGGCAGCGCGCTGCCGAGGATCGCGATCTTGGCCTTCGACGTGCGCCGCGCGAGCGCCGCGGCGGTGACGATCGGCGAGGGCATCATGCCGTACGCGGTCTGGTGGTGCTCGTTCACGCACAGGCCGTCGAAGCCGAGCCGCTCGGCGTATTCGAGCTCGTCGAGGTAGCGGTTGTAGAGCGCGTGACCCTTCTTGGGATCGTAATGGCGGTTGGGCAGGTGGGTCCAAACGCTCGCGTAGTCCTTCGCCGCATCCAGGTCGAGGTCGGCATAAGGCATGAGGTGGAACAGCAGGACGTTCATGGCCGAGCGCGTTTCATATGGCCGAGGCGAATTCGCGGAATAGCCGCAAGTACGCGTCCGGCTTCTCGCTTTGCGGAAGGTGACCGCATTGCGGCACGATATCCACGCGCGCGTGAGGCATCAGCTTTTTGTATTCCGCAGCATGTTCGGGCGCCAGCAGCCGGTCGCACTCGCCCCAGACGATCTGGAGCGGGACCTTGATCCGGTGCAGCCACTTCGAGAGGTGCGGGTCGTAGAAGCGCGGCTCCCACGCGAGGCGCGCGAGCGTGTGCAGGTTCTTCTCGTCCGCGTCCTGCGGCACAGCGGCTTGTGCGAGGACGCGCTCGGCGACGCCTTGATCGAAGAACAGCTTCCGCACCCTTTCCTCGGGCGGCCAGAGGAAGACGTCGCCTTTCGCGAGGCCCGCTACGTGGATGCCTGAAGGCGCGACCAGCGAGAGCGCCCGGATGCGAGATGCGTTCCTCACCGCGATCTCGAGAGCGAGCCAGCCGCCGATCGAGCTGCCGATGACGATCGTATCGCGCAGATCGAGGCGCTCCATGAACTCGAGATAGAAATAGGCGAGGTCGTGGATATTGTCGAGCCATCCGGGTTCGTCCGAGCCGCCGAAACCCGGATGCTCCGGGACGAGCACGTCGAAGTCCCGCGCCAGCTCCTCCATGAACGGCTGGATGGCGGGCGCTGCGTTGGCACCGTGGAGATAGAGAAGGCGCCTGCCGGCGCCGCCGCGCTTCAGCGTGACCCTGCAGCCCGCGACCTCGAGCGTCCCGGCCGCGAAAGCGCCGCTCATCGGCGCCTACGTCTCACGACCCAGCCGAGTAGACCAGGTTCTCGTAGGCCCGCTCTTTCGCGTATTGATCCAGGCCCCAGCGCTCGACCTGCCTGAAGATCTCGTCGAACTCCTCGCGCGGGAACGGCCGGTAGACGAAGCGCTCGCCGCGGGTGAAGCCATCGAAGTTCCATTTGCGGTCCTCGAACTCGGGCGGGATCGAGTACTTCCACAGCGGCAGGTATTTCTTCAGGTCGCGCTGCAGCGCGGCTTCGGCGCGCTCGAGCGCTCGCAGATAGCCTTGCACGGCCCCCGCCGGCATGGCTGCCGGCGCCCACCAGATGGTGCGGAACGTATTGGCGATGATCTTGCGAAGGCCGAGCTCCTCGGCCATGTCGATCTGAGGCGGCAGCAGGCTCGCGGCATCGACCTCGCGCTCGAGCAGCGCCTTCAGGCGGGCGCCGAAGCCGCCGACGTTCACCGTCTTGATGTGCTCGATCGGCAGGAATTTCTCCAGCCGGTAGGGAACGTTGAAGTGGCTGCCGGCGCGCAGCCCGACCGCGATCGGCACGTCCTTCAACTGCTCGGGCTTCTCGATCGGCGAATCGGGCCGGACGTAGATCGCCCACGGCGATTCGCCGTAGGCGTCGGCGACCACGCGGCCCATGCCGGCGGCTGCGTTGCAGATCGTGCCCCACTCGCACGCGCCCTGGATCACGGGCTCGCCCTGGCCTTGGGCGTAGGGTTGGTCCTGCGGCCGCTGGAAATAGTCCCGGCCTTTCCAGCTCGACTGCGTCCCGCGGAAAATCTTCCAGTCGAACTCGACCTCCAGGCCCTCGTCGCCGAAATAGCCTTCTTCGAAAGCCACGAAGTCGTTCAGCCCCATGCCTTTCGGGGCGATCTTCACGCGGATCAGGCTTTGCGTCATGAAAGCGTCTCCTCTCGATGGCTCCCCGGTGCGCTGTTCACGACGCGTTATGAGGGAAATTCTAGCAGGAGTTGGATCCATCGCTTCTTCGTCGAACGTAGAATGCCGGGAGGGGGCTTCATGTCCGCCCGGATCAACCACGTTGCGATCTGCAGCGACCACTACGGCTGGGGTGGAAGTACGCGGAGAAAGCGATGAAAGCGAGCTGAGCGCGCTACATCTGCCGGAACCGGTGCGCGAAGGGCTGGCTCACCGAGAGCGTTTCCTTGCGATTCCTGAGCTTGACGACGAGGTGGCCGCCGAAATCGCGCGACACCCCGGCGATCGCGCGGACGTTGACGATCGTGGACCGGTGGATCTGCCAGAAGGAGGCCGGATCCAGCTCATCGAGCAACTCCTTCAAGGACTTTCGGATCACGGACTCGCCTTCCTCAGTGACGACGCGCGTGTATTTGGTATCGGACTGGAAGTAGAGGATCTCATCCACCGTGATGAGCTTCACGTCGCTGCCGAGTGACGCGTTGATCCAGCGCAGGTGCGAGGGTTTTTGAGCGGTGAGCAGGGCGAGCTCGGCGAGCAGCTTGTCCAGGTTCGCCGGCGCCGAGGCGAGGCGCTTCCTCACGCGTTCACAGGCCGTAGCGAGCCGCGCCGCGTCCAGAGGCTTCATCACGTAGTCCACCGCGCCTTCCTCGAACGCGGCGACGGCATAGCGATCGTACGCGGTCACGAACACCACGTGATGCCTTGCGCTCGCATGGCGCGCCAATTCCAGTCCGGTGAGCCCGGGCATCTGGATGTCGAGGAAGAGGACATCGGGATCGTGGTCCTTAAGCGCTTGCATCGCCTGAAATCCGTCCTCGGCGGCCGCGACGACGTTCAGTTCGGGCCACACGCCCGAGAGCAGCTCGCGCAACTGCGCGCGCAGCACCGGTTCGTCTTCAGCGATCACCGCTGTGGGAGCGCTCATTGCCAAGGCAAGATCGTCGATCGGCCCAGGCTAGGCTTTCGCTTTCGCTGGCGTCTTCAGCTCGACGATCATCACCCGGGCGTTCACCTTGCCGGTGTTTTCGACCTTGTGAGTCTCCGCCTCGGACCAGAACACATCGCCCGCCTTCCTTTGCCGCGCTGTCGGGGCGGAATCCGGAGTGCTCACGCTCCCCTGCCAGTCGCTCATGACGATGGTGAGATGCGCGGGGTGAGAGTGCATGCCCTCGCCGCAGATGCCCATCCCCGGCCTGCCGACGAAGTCGAGCACGCGTACCTTGTCGTTCTCGAAGGCGACACGATAGGCGCGGGGCGTGACCTTGGCGGGGTCCTGCGCCGCCGCGCCCAACGCGCCAAACTGAGCAGCAAGCCCGCCCAGGCCGGCGAGAAGAAGTTTCCTACGGTTCTCTTTCGATGCTCGCATGTTCCCTCCTTGCGTGATTGTGGACTTCGCGCCTTGGCAACGGCGCTAGTCCATCTGAAATGCTTCGTCGCGCGGACGCGTTTGCTGGGCCGTCATCGAAGGGTCCGATGACCGAATGTCGGCGAGCGCTGCCCGAAGAAAGACGATCAACTCATCGAGCAACCGATCAGCTCCGGCAGGGTTGGCCTCGTACAGGTGCTCGAGCCTGGTCAGGATCTGGAGCAGGAATTCCGGTTCGATCCGTCTCTGCAAGCCCGCGAGCCTGGCTTCGGCAAGCCGGGCCTGCGAGTCCTCCCGGCCAAGCTCGGCTGCGCGCAGAACGGCCAACATCCCAGCGTGCCGCGCTCGTGACACATGCAACGCTGTTGCAAGACCCCCGAACACGAGGATCAGCCAGACGTGATAGAGCACAATGCCTGAAAAACTAACCGGCTGGCCCACGTGGTCGCTGAAAACCATGACCCCGAAGCGATTTCGCAGAACGAGTTGCACAAGAGCCTGCCACGCCAGGACACCCGCGATCGAACCGACCGCCACCGCGAGTACCAATTGCCAGCTTCCGAGCAACCTGGGCTGAGCCCACCGTTCGAAAAGGCCCACGATGAGCATGAGCAGGACGCTCTCTCCGCACCAGGTGAGAAACAGAGAAACTAGCGATGCGACCGCGAGACTGTCGGGCGTGGACACCAAGGGGTAGTAGTACGCGAACTCGAGCACCACGATTGCGAAGCCGACCAGCAGTCCGTGACCCACGCGCTCAAGCCAGAATCGCCGCGCTGCAAGGCTAGCGTGTGAAGCGTTCACCGCGTGAAGGGAGGTCGCGAGCCCCATTCAGTCTCCATCCGCTCGGCTGAACCTAGCCGGCACTGCAATCGAGGCGCGAATTCCGCGCGGAGCATTGAGCTCAATGCTCAAACCGGCCTCGCTCCCGTAGAGCGCGGCGAGCCGAGCGCGCAGATTGGCGATCCCTGCGCCGCTCCCGCCGCTTTGCCTCAAGCCCGCGCCCGTGTCGGCGACTTCAACGGTGAGCCGGCGGTTTTCGACGCGGGCCGCGATCTCGATCGATCCGCCTTCGGGAAGCGGATTCAGTCCGTGTTTGACGGCGTTCTCGGTGAGGGTCGAGAGCGCAAACGGAGGGAAAGACAGCGCGCAGAGACCGTCCGGAACGTCGAGTCTGAAGCGGAGCCGCTCCCCCATGCGAACTTGCAGCACATTCAAGTACGCGCGCGCGAGATCAACCTCGTGGCCGAGAGTGGTTTCGTCATGGCGCATCTGCGGGAGAGCGGCGCGCAGATAGGCGACGAAGTTCGAGAGCATCCTTCGCCCGAGTCCCGGATCGGTCTGATAGAGCCGACGGATATTGGCGAGCGTATTAAACAGGAAATGCGGCTCGATCTGCGCGCGCAACGATTGCAGGCGCGCCTCGGTCACCTGCCGATCGAGCTGTAGGCGCTGAAACTCGCTCTCGTGTGCTTGCGTCGCAGCATCAGCGGCCCGGCGCAGAAGCGTGTGGATGGCGTAGGCCAGACCGCCGACAGCGAACCAGCGGGCGGCTTTTGCGAGCACGACGCCGAACGTGGAAGCATCGAGCGGCAAAGACAGGCGCAATGCGTCCAGCATTTCACCCGAGACCGCACCGAGCGCAATCGAGGCGAGCAGCGGCAGATGCTCGCCGAAGCTCGGTCTTATGTGCAGCGAGGCCGCTACGGCGACGGCGACGAATATGCAGCCTCCGACGATCATCAGGTCCAGAAAATGATCCAACCAGCCGCGCAGGATGTCCGCCAACGGCCAGATTTCGTACAGACCGGCTTGAAATAGGAACTGAGTCGAAAGCGCGAAAATGATTGCGAGGGCGATCAGGCCGATGCGCCAAAGGGGGCGCCAGAAATCCAGGCGCAGGATAGCCGGCCCGTTGCTGCGGCCGGGTAACCCGGACAGGAGCAAGTCACGCTCCATCGCCGTCTCCATGTCGCCACCGAAACTGAAGTGCGCCGGCGATTCCGACCGCGCACTTCAGCCCGGTCCTTCTCACATCATGTTGACACACTCAGGCGTTCGGCTCCACCCCGATCCTCCGGCACACGGGAGTCAGCGCGGTCGCATATGGGACGCGACTGCGTACGCGCCGATCTTCCGGCCCAGCTCGATCGACTCGACGTCGGTCGAGCGGAAGTGGATTCCGGCCCACACGCGGGCGTCCTCCATCTCCTTTTCGATCTGGGTGAAGCTCGCGTAGCTGCGCATCGTCCCCAGCCCGTGCGGCGCGACGTAGCTGAACTTGATCTCGTCGGACCCCAGGAACTCGCGCGCAACCTGCGCCATGGCACCGGTGACGGTGGCATGCCCCGAAGGAAACTCGGGGTGAGCCGGGGTGACGAGCAGGGGTTCCCAGCTGGGATCGGCGATGAGCTTGCCGTTGCCGGTGCCCGCGGCGTTGCGGATCGCAGTGATCGGACGCCAGTAGTTCTGGGCGTATTTGATCTTGAACAACGCGATGGTCGCGTCGGCGCCGGCCATGTGCAAGAGGGCAAAAAGGCGCGCGTGGTCGTTGACCGAGAGGCTTCTGCCTTGCGCCGCGGCGCGCACGGCCGCATTCAGCATCGGCACTTCGTTGCCCGACCAGAAGAGCGCCACCGCGGTCTGGTCCGCAGTGCGCTTGCCGCCGTTGCGACCGCCCAGGTTCTTGATCTCGTTGAAGTCGCGGGCGAACTCGGCGCTTGAGAGCGCTGGCCGCGGTTTGGCGGGAAATTGATCGGCGGATTTGAGAACGAAAGGAGTGACGGCTCCAAGCTGGGGTAAGGCACCTGGCGCCATCGCGGGCGGCGTCCGCTGCCATACTCCCGGAGCGGTCCCGGGATTGTCCGATGCCTTGGCGCTGAACCCGTCTGCAGCGCGCCAGGCGAGCATCTTCTCTGCGACCGCCTTACCGACCGCGACGCCGTCGGTTTTCGCCTGACCGTCGGGAATCTTGCCGAGCGACGCCGCCAGTTCAGCGTCGAAGGCGGGGCGCTGAGGGGGCGCCATTCCAGACAGCACTGCGTGCGCGGCCGCGGCTGCCGCGGCCTCTTTCGACGCGCCCGCGGGCGCCTGCACTGCAAAGCGGTAGGGCGTGTGCTGCGGATCGATCGAGTTGATCGCGTCGAAAACGGCGCCGTGCATCGCCGCCATGACGCGCGCCTGGACCGGTGGGGCGGCAATCGGCAAATTCGCCGCGACGGCATTCCAGTCGGTTACGACATCGGCGCGCGCGCCGGATGACGCGATCAGGAAGGCCGCGCCTGCCGCCTTGAGGAACCAGAGTCCAATTTTCGCCTTGCCCATGTTTCACTCCTTGTTAGGTTGTGAACGACGTTGTTGCGGGAAAGCCCGGTCATTGATCGTGGACGAGTCCCGAGACCTGCTCGGCGGCTAACGTGTGACTGGCTATCAGCTTGTCAGCGACGAGGAAGCCGTCGCAGCCCATCATGGGCCTGTTCGTTGAGCCGAGCTTCGCGGAATACACCTTGACGAGGAGCACGGAGCCCTGGGGGAGCGGCCTGCCTGCCTTCGCCGCCTCCAGCGCCGCGGCGTTGGCGTAGTACCGGTGCACCTCTCGTCGCTCGGCGAAATTGATCGTGGCGTATTGCGTGAAGGAAGCCTGGTCGTCCTCTGCGGAGTCCTCGGCATGGGCGACGGGTACTCCGCCGAGCGTCGCCAGCAAGATCAATATGATTGTCTTGGCCATATCGTTCGTCCTTACCTTGCCGCCTTATGGACAGTGACGCTGCTTGCCGATGCCGTGGGAAGCAGCTTAGCCAGTCATCCGGCCGGGGCGGCCGTAATGCGACGAAGCCGAAGAAACTGGTTATGAATTGCGGAAAGCGACGACGAATCCTGCGCGGGGTGGGATTGCGGCATACTGCGACTAGCGGCGCACAGGGATTTCCTACAAGAAGTGGACTTCATTTGCCATAAGGCCGCTGCGCGCCGGCCTCGGCGAGGGCGCCATGCCCAGATCGGTGAGGTGATGCTCGGCGACGTGATATGCATAGAAGCCGGCGCGCTCGCAGGCGGCGATCACCTCCAGCCGCTTGGCGTAATAGCGCGCGAGCGGCCGGTCGTTCTTGTCCAGATGATCGAAGACGCCGAATTGCATTGGGCCACCGTCAAAGGTAGCGCTGAATCTCCTGCAGGCTCGGCCGGAAAAAGAGCTCCTCGACCGTCGGCTTCTTCTTGATCATGCCCTGCTCGTGCTCGTAGCGCACGACTGCCTCGAGCGCCTTGCGATTGCGCTCGAGCCCATAGGGATAGGGATCCGCGCCCATTGCTTCCTTCTGCTCGCTTAGCACCTCGCTCGCCCAGACGAGCGCGAGGTTGCGCGGGTCCTGCATGTGCCGGTAGCAGAGCTCCTTCGCCTTCTGGAAGGCCTGCAGCACGCTGACCGCGACCCACGGATGGCGCTCGAGGATTGAATTGCGGATCACCACCGTGTGCATGATCGGGAAGATGCCGCTGGCACGGTAGTAGTCGATTTCGGCCTGCTTCGTCTCCGGGAACAGGAGACCGACCTTGGGTGACCCATTTCTTATCGAGGGCAGCGTCTCGGGGTAGATCGCCGCCTCGAGCTCGCCGTCGACGAGCATCCGGTCGATGTCGCCGCCAACCGGGACCCGCTTCACCTTCATCCAGGGGGAGGGCGTAAAGGCGACGTCTTCTTCCTCCTGGCACCACCACTCGATCGACTTCAGATCGACGCCGTAATGGTCCTGCAGGATGCCGCGCATCCAGAGGCCGGCCGAATTCTGCAGGGTGTCGAGGCCGACGCGCTTGCCGTTCAAGTCGGCAGGCTTCTCGATGCCGGCGTTCGCGCGCTTGACCACGTAGCCGTGCCGAAACCGCCGGTGCGGGAAAACCGGGATGGCGGTGTACGCGGCGCCCTGGTCGTGCGCGACGAGGTAGCTGACGAGCGACAGCTCACAAATATCGAATTCCTGATGCCGCAGCATCCGCCCGTGGCGCTCAGGCGACGCCATCGTCAGGGCGTTCAGATCGATGCCGGGCGCCGCGGCCTCGCCGGTGACCAGCGCACGCACAAGGTCGTACTTGCCGCAGGCCAGCGTGAGATTGAGCTTCGCCATATGCATCGCTTCAGTTTGCGCGCATGCCGCTCGCCTCGACGACTTTCTTCCATTTCCCGATCTCGGCAGCGACGAACGCGCCGAATTCATCGGGCAGCTTCACTGCCGGCTCGGCGCCTTGCGCGAGGAAGCGCTCTTTGAGCGCCGGGTCGGCGAGGATCTTCGCCGTCTCGGCGGCGAGGCGATCGATCGCCGTGCGCGGCGTGCGCGCGGGCGCGAACAGGCCGCTCCAGCCGCTGACTTCGTAGCCGGCGAGCCCGGCCTCGGCGAGGGTCGGGATTTCCGGCGCCCCGGCGAAGCGCCGAGCGCCGGTGACGCCGATCGCGCGCAGCTTTCCGGCGCGCACGTGCTCGAGCACGGTGGGCAGCGTGGCGAACATGAGCTGTACCTGCCCGCCCAGCAGGTCGGTGACCGCGGGACCGCCGCCTTTGTACGGCACATGCTGCAGCTCCACGCCGGTCATGGCCTTGAAGAGCTCGCCACATAGGTGGGTCGAGGTGCCGACGCCGGAGGACGCGTAGTTCAGCTCGCCAGGTTTCTTTCTCGCCAATTCGATGAGCTCAGAAAGCGAGCTCGCGGGCACCGACGGATGCAGCACCAGGACGTTCGGCGCATCCGCGATCAGCATCACCGGCGCGAAATCGCGCTGCGTGTCGAACGGCATGTTCCTGGACACGCTCGGGTTGATGGTATGCGAGATGCTCGTCACGAGCACCGTATAGCCGTCGGGCGCGCTCTTCGCGACCAGCTCCGCGCCGATGACGCCACCTGCACCGGCGCGGTTCTCCACCACTACCGGCACGCCGAGCGCCTCGGCGAGGCGCCCGGAAACGCTGCGCGCGGCGAAATCGGCGATGCCGCCCGGCGCGAAGGCGACCACCATGCGGATGGGTCTGCTCGGATAGTTCGCCTGCGCAAAAGCGACGAGAGCGATTGATAGCAGAAAAACGAAAATGCCTATCCGCGTGGCGGCACGCACACCCATTTGTCCTTGATTGGCGCCATGCGAGCCAAAAAGAAACGTGGTCTGTCCCTGATTTAGGTGCGAGGCAGGACGTGAGCCCATTTGGCCTTGATGCGCGCGTCGAGCTCCTTGGACGAGCGCGCGACTTTCGGGAAGTCCTTGCGGCGCAGCCACGGCCGGCAGGCGTCGATCACCATGCGCGAGTTGAAGATGCGCTCGTCGAGCGGATAGCTGGTCGGGTCGAGCGGGGTACTCCAGCAGCTCTTCAGGACCTCGACGTCCTCGCGCGCGTCCACGCGGGTGCACATCGCCCAGATCACGTCGTTCATGTTCGCCGGATCGATGTCGTCATCCACGACCACCACGTATTTGTTCGCGTACGCGCCGGCATGGCACTGCGAGGCGATGAGTCCCGCCTGCTTGGCGTGGCCGGGATACATCTGCTCGATGGCAACCGTGAGCCACATGCGGCTGCCGCCGGCCTCGTGCGACCAGACGCCCTTCACGCCCGGCACGCCGGCCGCCTCGATCTGGCGCCAGACGTTCGCGGCGCGATACGTGCCGCGATAGTACGTATCGTCGTTGGGCGGCACCGCCGGAATCGCGCCGAGCAGGATCGGGTCCTGGCGGTGCATGAACGTGTCGATGCGGATCACCGGCTCCTGCTTGAGCCCGCCGGCGTAGTAGCCGGTCCACTCGCCGAACGGGCCCTCGGCAATGCGGTCGTTCGGATCGATCATGCCCTCGAAGGCGATTTCCGCGTTCGCCGGGATCGGCAGGCCCGTCTTCGGTCCGAGGATCACCTCGACGGGCCTGCCGAGGAGGCCCCCCGCCATGTCGTATTCGTTCTTGCCGTACGCCACCTCGATGCCGGCGAGCGAGAAGAGCAGCGGGTGCATCCCCGCGACGACCGCGATGGGGCAGCGCTGGCCACGCTCGTGGTAGCGGCGCATCAGGATGTCGCCGTGCTTGCCCTTGGAGCACATCACCGACGCGATCCGCCCGTCGGGATAGGCCTGCACGCGGTAGGCGCCGTAGTTGATCCAGCCCGAGTCCGGATCCTTCATGATCACCATGCACGCGGTGCCGATGTACGGGCCGCCGTCGAGCTCGTGCCATTTAGGCACCGGAATGCTTCCGAGATCGACCTCGGCGCCGGAATACACGTGCTCCAGGATCGGCCCGTTCTTCACCGTGACCGGGGGGATCGATTTCGCCTCGGTGAGATAGCGCCGCCAGTAGTTGACCAGGTCGATCTCGGTCGATGCCGCGGGCATGCCCATCGTGAGCGCAATCCGCTTCACCCCGGTGAGGATGTTCGCTGCGACGCGGTAGCCGCGCGGGAATCCCGGGATGTCGTCGAACAGCACCGCCTTGTTGTTGGCCGCGCGCTGGTAGATGTCGACGATGCCGCCGATCTCCTCCTCGCGGCTCGCCCCGCTCACCTTCTGCAGCTCCCCGGCCGCCTCCATCTGCGCGAGCCAGTCTCGCAGATCGGGATTCGCCATTGTTTACGCCTCCTCGCCCCTCGTATAAGAATAGAACATATATGATTTTCGAGACCCGCCGCAGCCTTTTCATGCTTTTGATACTGGCCGCGGCGCCGCTCCTCGCCTGGGGCGCGGACTACCCTACGAAGCCGCTGCATCTCATCGTGCCCTTCGCTCCGGGCGGCGGCAACGACGTGCTCGCGCGGCTCGTCTCCACGCACCTCGCGAGCGGGCTCGGACAGCAGGTGGTCGTCGACAACCGGCCGGGCGCCTCGGGCATCACCGCGACCGACCTCGTCGCGAAGAGCGCGCCCGATGGCTACACCGTGCTCCTCGGCTTCATCGGCCCGCTCGCGCTTTCGCCCGCGCTCGGAAGAGTGCCCTACGACCCGGTGAGCGATTTCGTGCCGCTCGATTTGCTGGCCGAGTCCTATCACATCCTGGTCGTCAACCCGGCGGTGCCGGTGCGCTCGGTGAAGGAGCTCGTCGCGCTCGCGAAGCGCGAGCCCGGAAAGCTGAACTACGCCTCGAGCGGGCAGGGCGCGAACCTGCACCTCATCACCGAGCTGTTCAAGAACGCGACCGGGATCGAGATGGTGCATGTGCCCTACAAGGGCGCCGGTCCCGCGACCACGGCAGTGCTCGCCGGAGAAGCACAGGTGGTCTTCGGCTCGATCTCGTCTTCGCTTTCGTACGTGCGCGCCAACCGGCTCGTCGCCCTGGCGGTGACGAGTCCGCGGCGCTCGCCGCTCGCGCCGGAAGTGCCGACGCTCGCCGAGAGCGGCGTCGGCGATATCGATGTGCCGTCGTGGTACACGCTGCTCCTGCCGGCGCACACGCCGGACGATATCGCCGAGCGCTTGCGCGGCGAGCTGAAGCGCTTGGTGGCGAATCCTGAGTTCACCGGCCAGGTTGCGCGGCAGGCGCTCGAGGTGCAGGTGCTGGCGCCGGGCCAATACAGCGCGTTTCTCAAATCGGAAATCGATAAATGGGCGAGCGTCGTGCGCAAGAACGGCATCCGGGCCGAATGACGCGCGCGGCACTCTTGATATTCCTGATCGCGTGGACGGCACAGGCGGGGGCGCAGTCGTTTCCCAGCCGGCCCATCCACTTCGCGGTGGCGTTTGCGCCCGGCGGCATCGCCGACACGATCGCGCGCGGCGTCGGGCAGAAGATGAGCGAGCGCATCGGCCAGCCGGTGGTGGTGGAAACGAAGAGCGGGGCGGGCGGCATGGTCGGCGCGAAGTACGTCGCCGCCGCGGCGCCCGACGGCTACACGGTGCTCGTCACGACGACCGCTCTGGCCATCAATGCGAACGCCCCCCAAGGCGTGAATCCGCTCACCGAGCTCACGCCGGTTGCCATCGCGGCGAGCACGCCGACCATTTTCGCCGTCAACGGCAACGTGGCGGCGAAGGATCTGATGGACTTCGTGCGCAACGTGAAGGGTGGCCGCTTCAGCTTCGCTTCCGCCGGCATCGGCAGCGCGGAGCATCTCGCCGGCGAGTATCTGTTTCGCTCGGTGCAGGGGCTCGAAGCGACGCATGTGCCGTTCCAGGGGGGCGCGCCGGTGAACACCGCGATCGTGTCGCAGCAGGTGGACGTGGCCTCCACCACGCTGCCCACGGCGCTCGCCTTCGTGAAGCAGCAGTCGATGCGCGTGCTCGCAGTGGCAAGCCACGCGCGCATGCCGCTGCTGCCGAACGTGCCGACGCTCGGCGAATCGGGCTTTCCGGATTTCGAGAACGCCTCATGGATCGCGTTCTTCGCGCCCGCGCGCACGTCTGATCCGGTGGCGCAGCGGCTCAACGCCGAGATCAACCACGCGCTGGGGCAAGCCGATCTGCGCGATCGACTGAGCGCCATCGGTCTCGAACCGCGCACGCTGGCCCAGCCGCAATTCGTGCAATACATGAAGGAGGAGGTCGCGAATTGGGGGCGCGTCATCAAGGCCACGGGCATCACGCCGCATTGAGGAGTCAATTCCAAAAATGAGCCAAAGCTATGCCGCTGCGCCCGCCATCGCGGGCAAATCCGGAGAGGGCCACTCGCCGCCGCAATGCCCGGTCGAGGACAGCCGCTGTCCGGTGCTGGCGCACGACTGGGTGAACGACCAATACAAGCATCTCGTAGTGAGAGCGACGCCGAAGGCGCTCGCCGCCAGGCCGGGGCAGTTCTTCCAGCTGCTTTGCCCGTCGCCCGACGCGATCGAGGTGTGGTTTCGCCGCCCGCAGAGCGTGTACCGGGTCGAGCGCTCGAGCGGGCGCCTGGAATTCCTCTACAAGGTGGTGGGGCGCGGCACCGAGGGCCTGGCGACGCTGAAACCCGGCGATGCGCTCGACATGGTGGGCCCGCTCGGCAAGGGCTTCACCATCGACCCAAAGTCGAAGAACATCGTCGTCCTCGGCCGGGGCGTGGGCCTCGCGACGATGGCGCCCATCTCGCAGCTCGCCGGCCAGATGGGCGTGCGCGTCACGGCGATCCTGAGCGCCCGCAGCCCGGAGCTCGCGCTCGCCGCGGATCTCTTCGAGAGCGTTGGCACCGTCATCAAGGTGCTGGACACGGATGGCTCGAGCTCGGTGGAGAACGTGAAAGCAATCCTCTTGAAATTGATCCAGGAGAAAAAAGCGGATGCGTTCTACACCTGCGGCTCGAACCGGCTCCTCCAGCTCATGAAGCGCGTGGCGCGCGAGCACCGGATTCCCGGCCAGGCGGCGATGGAGCAGATCATGGCCTGCGGCCTCGGCCCCTGCTACATCTGCGTGCGCACCTTCGAGGTCGACGGCAAGAAGGAGATGCGCCGCGTGTGCGTCGAGGGTCCGGTGTTCGACCTGCAGGAGTGCCTCGGATGGTAGATCTCTCGGTCAAGGTGGGCGCCGTGGCGCTGCCCAATCCGATCCTGCCGGCCTCGGGCACGTTCTCCGACGAGTTCGCCGCGGCCATCGACCTCGACCGCCTGGGCGGGCTGGTCACGAAAACGGTGTCGCGCAACTACCGGGCCGGCAATCCGCCGCCGCGCGTGCACGAGATCGAGGCCGGCATGATCAATTCGATCGGCCTGCCGACCAAGGGCCTCAAATACTTCCTCGAGGTGCAGCTGCCTTCGTACAAGCGATTCAAGCCGCCGCTCGTCTGCAGCATCACCTCCGAGAACATCGAGGACTTCGCGCAGATGGCGCGCGACGTGAGCGTGCCCGGGGTCGACGCGATCGAACTCAACATCTCGTGCCCGACGCGCCAGCCCGGCGGGGGCAACTTCGCGCTGAACGAGGACACCACCTACAAGGTGGTGAAGCTGTGCCGCTCCATGACGGAGAAGCCGCTGTGGGCGAAGCTCTCGCCCAACGCCGGCGAGATCACCGCGGTGGCGGAAGCGGCGGAGAAGGCGGGCGCGAACGCGATCACGGTTTCGAATACCATCCTCGGCCTGAAGATCAATATCGAAACCCGGCGCTCGTGCATCGGCCAGGGATACGGCGGCATCTCGGGGCCGGGGGTGAAGCCGATCGTGCTGCGCATGGTGCACCAGTGCTCCAGGAGCGTGAAGATCCCGGTCATCGGCTGCGGCGGCATCATGAAGGTCGACGACGTGGTCGAATACCTCCTCGCCGGCGCGACCGCGGTGGAAGTCGGCTTCGCCAGTTTCCGCAACCCGACGGCGATGATCGCGCTGATCGAGGGACTGGAGAAATGGTGCGCGAAAAAAGGCGTCGCCCGCGTCGCCGAGCTCACCGGCGCGATGCTCGATCATCCGCCGCGCGACACCTACGAAGCCGGCATGGTGGGCATAAGCTGAAGGATCCCCGTTGAAGATCACTCTGCGCAAACCCGACGACTGGCACCTGCACGTGCGCGACGGCGCGATGCTGAAGGCGTCGCTTCCGTTTACCGCCAGCCATTTCGGCCGCGCCATCATCATGCCGAACCTGCTGCCGCCGGTGGTGAAGGTGAAGGACGCCGAGGCGTACCGGAGCCGCGTGCTCGCCGCCCGGCCGCCGGGATCCAGCTTCGAGCCGCTCATGACCTGCTACCTCACCGACGACACCAGCCCGGACGAGGTCGAGAGCGGTTTTCGCAACCAGGTGTTCACGGCGGTGAAGCTGTATCCCGCGAACGCCACCACGAACTCGGCCGCCGGCGTGACCGACCTCGGCAAAGTGCACAAGGTCTTCGCGCGCATGGAGAGAATCGGCATGCCGCTTCTGATCCACGGCGAGGAGGTCGACCCGGAAGTCGACGTGTTCGACCGGGAGGCGGTGTTCATCGAGCGGCGGCTCGCGCCGCTGCTCGCGGATTTTCCGGGCCTCAAGGTGGTGCTCGAGCACCTCTCTTCCAAAGTCGCGGTCGATTTCGTGCGGGCGCACGCGCCGCAGCTCGGCGGCACGATCACGCCGTACCACCTTTGCCTGAACCGCACCGACTGGCTGGGCTCGGGCCTGCGGCCGTACATGTACTGCATGCCGGTGATCAAGACCGAGAAGGATCGCCGCGCGCTGGTCGAGGCGGCGACCTCGGGCGACGCGTGCTTCTTCCTCGGCACCGATTCGGCGCCGCACCCGGTGGCGAAGAAGCTGAGCGTGGTCGGCGCGGCGGGGCTGTTCAACTCGCCGATCGCGATCGAGACCTACGCCAAGGTGTTCGCCGATGCCGGCAGGCTGGACAAGCTCGAGGCATTCGCGTCGCTCAACGGCCCGAAGCACTACGGCCTCGCGCCGAACAGCGACAGCATCACGCTCGAGCAGAAGACCTGGATCGCTCCGGAAGAGGTCCGCGTCGACGGGCCGGAGGAGCGCGCGCTCGTCTACCGCGGCGGCGAGACGATCGAGTGGCGCGCAGTGGCGTCCTGAAGAAACCGAAATCAGGGACAGACCACGTTTATTTAGATGAAGCCCGCCGCTTTCCATTACCACGCCCCGAGCACGGTGGAGGAGGCGATAGGGTTACTTTCGGAGTACGCACCTCAGGACGGGCACATCCTGGCCGGTGGCCAGAGCCTGGTGCCGGCGATGGCGTTGCGTTTGGCGACGCCGGCGCATCTCATCGATATCAACAATGTCGAAGAACTCGGGGGTGTCCGAACTGAAAGCGGGTATCTGTGCATTGGAGCGTGCGTGCGCCACAACGCGTTCGAGCAACCGATCGTCGAAGGCCCGCTCGGGCGGTTGCTCGCCACGGTCGTCCGGCACATCGCGCACTATCCGATCCGCACCCGCGGCACGTTCTGCGGCAGCCTCGCCCATGCCGATCCGGCCTCCGAGTGGTGCCTGGTCGCGGCGACGCTCGGCGCCGAACTGCTCGCGCAGAGCACGCGCGGCGTTCGGACGATCGCGGTCGAGCAGTTCTTCCAGGGTGTGATGACTACGGCGCTCGCGCCGGACGAGCTGCTCGTCGAAGTACGTTTACCTCTTTTGTCGAAAGAAACCCGGTTCGGCTTCAGCGAATTCAGCCGGCGCCCGGGCGACTTCGCGCTCGCCATGGCGCTCGTCGTGCGCGGGGAGGAAACGCGCATCGGCCTGGGCGGCGTCGAGGCGTCCCCGCGCCGCATCGCCGCCGCCGACGCCGCCGTCGAGCCGCTGCGCGATCCCCGCTACAGCGCCGAATACCGCCGCGACCTTGCGCGCACCGTCGTGCGGCGTGCGCTCGAGCAATGCAGCTGAAACTGCGCGTCGATGGCGCCGAGCGCACGCTCGAGGCCGAGCCGCGGCACACGCTCGCCGATGTGCTTCCGACGCACGCCGGCTGCGAGCACGGCGTCTGCGGCGCCTGCACCGTCATCGTCGATAACGAGCCGGTGCGCGCCTGCCTGATGTTCGCCATCCAGGCGCGCGGGAAGGAGATCCGCACCGTCGCGAGCCTGGCCGCATGTTCCACTGCGGGCGAGGCGCTCCATCCGCTGCAGCGCGCGTTCAACGAGCACCATGCCCTCCAGTGCGGGTACTGCACGCCCGGGTTCCTGATGCTCGCGCTGCCTCTTCTTGATCGTATCAAGAAGATGACTGATGAGGAGCTGCGCGAAGCGCTGTCGGCCAATCTGTGCCGCTGCACCGGCTACCAGAACATCGTCAAAGCGGTCCGCGCCGCCGCGGAAGCGATGCGATGAAGCGCGAGTTCATCGGCCGCTCGGTGCCGCGTCTCGAGGACCTGCCGCTTCTCACCGGCCATGGCCGCTTCGCCCGCGCCGTGTCCTTTCCAGGCGAGCTGCACATGCGAATCGTGCGTTCGCCCTACGCCCATGGCAGGCTGCTCGGCATCGACGCGACAAGAGCGCGCGCGGCGCCCGGCTGCGTGGCGGTGTGGACCTCCGCCGACGTCGCTGAAGTCCCGCCGATCGAATTCCGGCCCACGCGCGTCAAGGGACTCGAGCCGTATCGGCAGCACGTGCTCGCCCACGACCTGGTGCGCTATGTCGGCGAGCCCGTCGCGGCGGTATTCGCCGAGGACGCATACCGCGCCGAGGACGCGGCCGAGCGGGTGGAATTACACATCGACCCGCTCGCCCCGGTGCTTGACGCCGAGGCATCGGACATCGAGCCGACGCTCATCCGGAAGGAATACGGCGATGTCGAGGGCGCCTTTGCGCGCGCCGACACGGTCGTGGAGCTCGAGCTCTCCATAGGCCGGCATTCCGGGGTGCCGCTCGAGACGCGCGCCGCGATCGCGCGCCACGACGCGGCGCGCGACCTGCTGGAGCTGCATTGCGCGACCAAGCGGCCCCACGCGAACCGCGACGTGATCGCGCGCATGCTCAAGCGCGACCCGGCGTCCGTGCAGCTGCACGAGGGCCACATCGGCGGGGGCTTCGGGGTGCGCGGCGAGCTGTATCCGGAGGATCTTCTGGCCTGCGTGGCGACGCTCCGGCTCGGCCGGCCGGTGAAGTGGATCGAGGACCGCCGGGAGAACCTGATGGCGTGCAACCACTCGCGCGAGCAGCGTCACCGCGTGCGCGCGGCGATCGACGCCAGTGGCGGCATCCTGGCGATCGACGACGAGTTCTTCCACGACCAGGGCGCCTACGTGCGCACGCACGGCGCGCGCGTGCCCGACTTGACCGCGGGCATGCTGCCGGGTCCGTATCGCGTGCCCGCGTACCGCGCGCGGGGACGCTTTCGCCTCACGAACAAGACACCGGCGGCCACGTATCGTGCGCCGGGACGCTACGAGGCCACGTTCGTCTGCGAGCGACTGCTCGACGCGATCGCACACAAAGTGGGCATCGACCGCATCGAGGTGCGCCGGCGCAACCTGATTGCGAAGAGCGAGATGCCGTACAAGCGCCCGATGGAGGTGCTCGAGGTCGAGACCGTGCTCGATTCGGGCGATTACACCGGCCTGCTCGACAAGACGCTCGCGACGGTGGGCTGGCCTGCGTTGCAAGCCGAACTGCGCGCGCGCCGCGCTCGCGGCGAGGCGGTCGGCGCCGGCATCGCGCTGTTCGTGGAAAAGAGCGGCCTCGGGCCGCTCGATGCGGCAAGGACGCGGGTGGATCAGGACGGCAGCGTCGAAGTGATCACCGGCGCCGCCTCGCTCGGCCAAGGCGTGGAGACGGTGCTCGCGCAGATCTGCGCCGACGCGCTCGGTGTCGACTACCGGAATGTGCGCGTGGTCCACGGCCACACCGACCGTATCGCGCGTGGCTTCGGCTCGCACGCTTCGCGCACCACCGTCATGACCGGTGAGGCGACGCGGCTGGCCGCCGAAAAGCTGCGCGCAGCAGTCCTCGATGCGGCCGAGGGGCTGCTTGACCTTCCGGCCGAGATCCTGGACATCGTCGATGGCCGGATCGTGCGCACCGACGTGCGCGCCGCGCCGTTGCTTGCGCTCGGCGAGCTGGCGCGAGGTCGCGAGCTTTCGGAGGAGGCCGAATTTCGCAGCGAGCACATGACGTATCCATACGGCGCGCACGTGGCCGTCGTGAAGCTCGATCGCGACACGGGCGCCGTGCGCATCGAGCGCTATTTCGTGGCGTACGACATCGGCTGCGCGATCAATCCGATGCTGGTCGAAGGGCAAATCGTGGGCGGCGTCGCGCAGGGAATCGGCGGCGCGCTGTACGAGGAATTTCTCTACGACGAGCGCGGGGAGCCGCTCTCGACGACTTTTGCCGACTACCTCATCCCGACGGCGAACGAGATCCCGCCCGTGCAGGTGCTCGTCACCGAGGACGCGCCGAGCCCGCTCAACGGGCTCGGCGTGAAAGGCGCCGGCGAGGCCGGCGTAAATGCCGTGGGCGCCGCGATCGCCTCGGCGATCGACGACGCGCTGGGCCGCCCCGGCGCGGTGACCCAGTTGCCCGTGACTCCAACCCGACTCAAGGAGCTGCTGAGAAAATGATCAAGACCCTAGCCGTCATCTCGGCGCTCGTCGCCGCAGGCAGTGCGGCCGCGCAGACCTGGCCCGCGCGTTCCGTCCAGATGGTCGTGCCTTACGCACCCGGCGGCATCGTCGACTTCATCGCGCGCACGCTTGGCCAGCGCTTGAGCCAGCAGGTCGGGCAGCCGGTCGTGATCGACAACCGCGCCGGCGCAGGCGGCATGATCGGGATCGAATACACCGCGCGCTCGAGCCCGGACGGTCACACCCTGGTGCTCATGGACCCCGCGGTGGTGATCAATCCCGTGCTGCAGGAAAAGGCGCTCTACGAGATGAAGGATCTGGCGACGGTCGCAGTGATCGGCTCGTCGCCGCTCGTCCTGACGGTCAACCCGAAGCTGCCGGTCACCGATGTCGCGCAACTCGTGCGGTTCGCAAAGGCGAATCCCGGCAAGCTCAACTTCGCCACGCCCGGCATCGGCACCACGCCCCACATGGCCGGGGAGCTGCTCAAGGCGCGCGCCGGCATCGACATGGCGCACGTGCCCTACAAGGGCTCGGGACCCGCGATGGCGGACCTCGCGGCCGGACAAGTCCAGGTCGGCTTCAGCAGCATCACCGGGGCGCTCCCCTTCATCAAGGACGGCCGCCTGCGCGCCCTCGCCACCTCGGGATCCAATCGATCGGCTGCCCTTCCGGACCTGCCCACGTTCATCGAGGCCGGGTATCCGGGCTTCGAAGTGGACCTGTGGCTCGGGATCTTCGCGCCGGCGGCTACGCCGGCGACGAGCGTCGCGCGCATCAACGACGAGATTCGCAGCGCGCTGCGCGATCCGGCCGTGATGGCGGCGTTCGCGAAGGTGGGCGTCGAACCGCGCAGCGCGAACCCCGAGGAGAGCGCGCGCTTCGTGCGCGCCGAGCACGACAAATGGGCGCAGGTGGTGACCGGCGCCCACCTCAGGGTGAAGTGATTAGTGAGGCGGGCTGCCAGCTGTCTTGAACCTTGCGTTAAGTGACGCTTAATCTTTACGGCCGCACAGTGGTGAATCGAGAGGGACTAGGCGGCTAGAACCCGAGGGAACGCAGAGTCTGAAGCAGCGTTTCGATCTGAAAAGGCTTCTTTAGGACCGCATCGGCGCCCATCAGCGCTGCCGCGGAAAGGTACTCTCCCTTGGCCTTCTTTGCGTCGCCGGACATGACGACGATTCTGGCGCCCGGAAACGCCTTGCGGAACCCGTCGATGGCTTCGAAGCCATCGCTGTCCGGCATGAAGATATCGGTGATGAGGACGTCCGCGGGATCCTTGCGCTGTATCGAGAGCGCTTCGCCGCCGTTTGCAGCGAGCTGCACGCCGTAACCGTTGGCTTCGAGCGCCAACTTGAGCGCATTGCGCAATCCGCCGTCATCGTCCGCAATTAGGATCTTGCGCAAGTCCGAACTTTTCGTCGCCAATCCGATCGCTTAAGGATAGCGCATCTAGCCGACCCGGATCCGCATGCCAGCGAGCCAGCGCTTGTTGGATTTCTTGCACCGCCATGCGCGCGTATTGCTGTGCGGCGCGGCGATCGTGCTCGCCGCCGCGGAGGTCTACGTCGACTGGGACACATGGATCCAGCTCAACGTGTCCATCGTGTATGGCCTGCCGCTGGTTCTCGCCGCCCTCGCTCGCAACCGGCGCCTGATCTGGATCCTGGCGCTGATGCTGTTCATGGCTACGTTCGCGGTGTACGCAGTTCAAATACCGCCGGGATCGTTCGCGCCGCACGAACCCTTCTTCGTGAACCGCGTTCTGGCCAGTCTCACACTGCTTCTTTCCGCCTCATTGCTGCACGGGCTGAGCGTCGCGGCCGACGCACTGGAAGCGCGGCGCACCGAGGCTGAAGAGGCCAGCACGCGCAAGAGCCGACTGCTGGCATCGGTCTCGCACGATATCCGCACGCCGCTCACCACCATCAATGTCATGGCCGATCTGATCCGCCACACCGCGGACGATCCTGCTCTTGCGGCGCAAGTCCCCGAGCTGGCCCGAAGCCTCCAGGCGAACGCGCTCTCGATGGCCGACATGGTTTCGGACGTCCTGGACATCTCGGCCATCGATTCGGGACGCGTGAGGCTGAACGAGAGCGAGTTTTCGCTCGATGAGCTTCTCGCGCTCGAATGCCGAGCGTTCGAGCCGCAGGCGCGGGCGAAGGGCCTGCGCCTAAGTCTTGGGCTGCCTCGTCCGCCGATCCGCCTGCGCGCCGACAAGGTCAAGCTGGCTCGGGTGCTGCGCAACCTGATTGCAAACGCGATCAAGTTCACCGACGTGGGTGGCGTGACGGTGCACGCGGCCGTGGTGCCAGGGCGGCTGGTCCTGATTTCGGTACGCGACACCGGCATCGGCATCGCACAAGATGATCTGGAGCACGTCTTCGGAGAGTTCGCTCAATTGCGCAATCCGGGCGACGACGGCAAGCGGGGATGGGGCCTCGGCCTCGCCATCTGCAAACGACTTGTCGGCATGATGGGCGGAACGATCGCGGTCGAGAGCATGCCGGGTCATGGCGCCACGTTCACCCTGCGGTTGCCGGCCGCCTGTCCGTCGGAATCACGGGAAAGCGCGGGGCCGCTTTCAGCCGCAACTGGCTAATAACCGGAATCGAGGGGGTGGATTCCATCTCGCGCCGGATCCGCTCGAAGGTCTTGCGCACGTCGGTGGCGAAGCTCGGTGTGTAGTGAAACGAGGGATCGAAGATCCATTTCACGGCGGGCAAGGCACCAAGATTCCCGGTAACTCGTTCCATGGCGTGTAGGTCCTTTCTCCTGTCGGGTAACGGGACTGTGACAAGAGCATGATGCCGAGTGTCGGGCGGGCGGGGTTATTCTTTGCGCGCCATGAGCTTTGCCCCGGGCGCCATTCGCCTAACTGCGCGCCTCACTGCGGCGCGTTCAATGTTTCCAGCGGCTCGCCTGCTGCGTGAAGTCGATGATCAGGTCGAGCCCTTCGATGACGTGCGACCCCACCGGGTCATCGCCGAATTTCGCGACCCAGGCCGCTTCGTAGGCGCGGACAAAGACGTGCTCCGCGAGGGTTTCGGACATTTGGTCGCCGGACAGGCTGCGCAGCGTGTACTGCATTTGTCGCCTCCTCGAAGTTGCCGCGCGCTTGCGTCGCGGAGGCATCACTCTGGCCGAGCCTGGCAACGGCTACTTGTCCGGGCGCGCCAGCTAGTTCGCTGCGTGCGCCAAGTCGCCTTGGCCGGTAACGTGGGTCATTGAACTGGCGCGGTACTCCGTGGGATTGAGACCCGTCCAACGTTTGAAAGCCCGGGTAAACGCGCTTTGCTGGGAGAACCCCAGGGTAAACGCGATGTCGGTGATCGAGCGGCTCGCATCCTCGATATAGCGCAAAGCGAGATCCTTGCGGGTATCGTCGACGAGCCGCAGATAGTTCGTTTGGGCCTCGGCGAGCCGCCGCTGCAGCGTGCGCCGGCTCATGTGCATGCGCTTCGCCATGTCTTCCTCCGTCATCTCTCCGGATTCCAGATGCTGGAGCACTTCGGCGCGGCAGCGCGAGACCACGTCCGAGGTGTCGAGCCGCCCGAGCTGCTCGGTCAGCATCCTGTCGAACACCGCGGCGAGCTGCCTGTTGGCGGAGGGTAGCGGCCGGTCGACGTCCTGCGCCGACAACACGAAAGCATTCTCCTCGGCACGGAAGCGCACCGGGCAGCCGAAGAATCCTTCGTACACCTCGCTTTGCTCCGGCTTGATGCGGCGCAGGCTGGCCGCAACAGGACGCAACGCGGCACCGGCGTTCATGCGGCACATGTCAAGCAGCACCGCCATCGCGATGTCGACGAAGACTGCCGCTACCGGGACAGCCGCCGGGTCGCCGCGGTTGGCGCGGAAGCAGACCTTGACTCCGCGTTTCGTGACGTCCACCGTCGTCGTGCCGCGCTCACCCAAGAGCCGGTGATAGCGCACGACCCGGTCCAGTCCGGTGCGCAGCGTGTCGCTCGAGAGCCACGCATGACCCAGGACGCCCAGGTGCGCAGGATGCCAGCAGCGGGCTGCCTGCAGGCCGAAAGCGGGGTCGCGGATGAGCGGGATCGCCACCCGCAGCATGGCGTCGATGCTGTCGATCGCGATGCGCTCGCTCGGGGTGGGAATCTTCGTCAGATCGACGTCGGCCTGTTGCGCGATCTGGACCGCGTCCAGGCCGTGCATCTCGAGCAGCCGCCGGAACGTCTGGCCCATCGATGCAAGGCCGGTATCGCGCGTGCGATTACCCGGAGCCCGCGTTCCGTCTCGTGTTCCGTCGCGTGTTCCGCCGCGTGTTCCGTCGCGTTTTCCTATTGGGTCCTGCACCCCTGGCCCTCCTCGAGGTCGCTGGCGCGCGCGGTCAACGGCTTGGCGCGCCAGGGTCAGCCTTTCCTTGCAGCCGAAAGGATACTCGACCGACTCATTCAGCGGAGGGCTGCGGCAATGACACCCGAAAAGCAAGGAGCCATGCAATCGACGCGGCAGCGCGATGTACCCGGAGTAATGCTGTTGCTGGCTGCGGTTTTTGTCATTTTCCTGATTCTCGTACCGGCCGTTCGGTGACCGACCGCGCGCGCCAAGCACCAAGAGCAAACGGCTGCAAGGGATAGAAAATGGATCTGCTTTTCTATAGCGCGATGGTGTTCGTCTTCGCCGCGTCGCTCAATTTCGTAATCTGCATCGCCTCGCTCGCGCGGCAGCACGGGCGTGACGATGGCGACTGGGACGACCCAGCCTAGGTTCCTGGCGAGCAAGCCTGTGTCATTTCCCGCGCAGGCCGAGGAAGAACCACAGGATCAGGCCAAGGGCCGGCAGGATCAGGACGAGCAGGATCCACAGCACCTTCTTGCCCATGGATGCGGAGCGTTTCTTGCCCGCGAGGAGCCATGAACCAGCGCAAGCCGCGGCTCCTCTGGCTTCTGCTCCTCTTGCCCTACGCCGGACTGCTCTGGGTCCCGTTCTATAACGGGCGCACGCCCGAGCTCCTCGGCTTCCCGTTCTTCTACTGGTATCAGCTCGCATGGGTGCCGATCACGGCGCTGCTGACGTGGCTGGTGTACCGGGGAGTGCGCGATGACGGCGCCTGACGTCGACGGGGTGGCGCTCGCGGTATTCGCCGCCTTCTTCGTCCTGGTCACCGTCATGGGGTTCGTTGCGGCGCGCTGGCGCCGGCCGGCGACACTCGCGCACCTCGACGAATGGGGTCTCGGGGGGCGCAAATTCGGCACCTGGATCACCTGGTTCCTGGTCGGCGGCGATTTCTACACGGCATACACCATCATCGCCGTCCCGGCGCTCGTCTACGCGGTCGGCGCCTACGGCTTCTTCGCGCTGCCGTACACCATCATCGTCTATCCCTTCGTCTTCGCGGTGATGCCGCTGCTCTGGCGCGAGGCGAAGGAGGGCGGCCACGTCACCGCCGCCGACGTGGTCCACGCCCGATACGGCTCGCGCGAGCTCGAGCTGGCGGTGGCTATTACCGGCGTGCTTGCCACCATGCCGTACATCGCGTTGCAGCTCGTCGGCATGGCGGCGGTGTTCAAGGCGCTCGGCCTGCACGGGGAGCTGCCGCTCGTCGTGGCGTTCATCGTGCTCGCGGTCTACACGTACTCCTCCGGCCTGCGTGCACCGGCGCTGATCGCGTTCGTGAAGGACACGATGATCTACATCGTGGTCATCGCGGCGGTCGCGCTGATCCCGGCCAAGCTGGGCGGATACGCGGCGGTATTCGAGAAGGCCGACGCGTTCTTCACCGCGAAAGGCGCGGGCGGCCTGGTGCTCGACCCGAGCCAGTACATCGCCTACGCGACGCTCGCGCTCGGCTCGGCGTTCGCCGCGTTCCTCTATCCGCACACCCTGACCGGCGTCTTCGCCAGCTCCGGGCCGAACACCATCCGGAAGAACGCCGTACTGCTCCCCGCCTACACGCTGCTGCTCGGCCTCATCGCGCTGCTCGGCTACATGGGCCACGCGGCGGACCTCAAGCTCGCGAGCAACAACGACGTCGTGCCGGCGCTCTTCAAGTCGCTCTTCCCGAGCGGGTTCGCCGGCTTCGCGTACGCGGCGATCGCCATCGGCGCGCTCGTGCCCGCGGCCGTCATGAGCATCGGCGCGGCCAACCTCTTCACGCGCAATTTCTGGAAGGCCTACGTCAATCCGCGCATCGACCACGCCGGCGAGGCGCGCGTGGCCAAGGTGACTTCGCTCGTCGTGAAGGTCGGAGCGCTGCTCGCGACGCTCTATCTGCCGACGCAGTTCGCGCTCGACCTGCAGCTGCTGGGCGGGCTGTGGATCCTGCAAACGTTCCCGGCGGTGATATTCGGCCTCTTCATGCGCTGGTTCACCGCGCCGGCCCTCCTGGCGGGCTGGGCGGCCGGGCTCACTGCGGGAACGCTGTTCGCCATCGCCGACGGCCTGAAGCCGCTGCACAAGCTCGTGCTGGGCGATATGCAATTCACCCTGTATGTCGGCCTCCTTGCGCTCGTCCTCAACGTCGTCGTGGCAGTCGTGGCGAATTTGGCTTTCGCGCATCGGCCGACGGCCCGTCCGCACGGGACGTAAGGGAATTTCCGGGTGCTGTTTCGCTCCGGGCGGCCGGCGCCTGACAGACCCTTGCTTTCAGGGGCCTTGCAGCATCGTGTTCTCTTGCTAGACTGGCACGCAAGTTACAGGACGGATGCCGCCGTGCAACGCGGCCCCGGTCCTGAAAAAGGCAAACCTGTCGAAAGGCAGGGACGCAAAGTCTCCGGTCTAAAAGGGCCTAGCCCTCAAGATAGCGGGACCGCCAGGATGCACATCCGTCACGCCTGCCCGCAGGCGTTGTGGCTGCATGCCTGCACTTAGCGTTCCCTGCATTGCGATAGGCCCGTAGTGGACTAACTTGGGGGTTACGCTGATGGAACGGGAGCAGGCTACCAAATTCATCTACGACTTGTTGCGCGCCCTGATCGCGAAAAAAGGCTCCGATCTTTTCATCACCGCGGGCTTCGCGCCCGCAATGAAGATCGACAGCAAGATGACCCCGGTGTCGCAGCAGGTGCTCACCGGCGCGCACACCGCGATGCTCGCGCGGTCGATCATGAACGACAAGCAAGCGGCCGAGTTCGAGGCGCGCAAGGAGTGCAACTTCGCCATCGCGCCGGCCGGGATCGGCCGCTTCCGGGTCAACTGCTATGTGCAGCAGGGCCAGGTCGCGGCCGTGCTGCGCGTAATCACGACCACGATCCCGAACTTCGAGGAGCTGCGCCTGCCGGCGGTGCTGAAGGACGTGGCCATGACCAAGCGCGGGATGGTGCTGTTCGTCGGCGGCACCGGCTCGGGCAAGTCGACCTCCCTCGCCGCGATGATCGACTACCGCAACCAGAACTCGCAGGGCCACATCATTACCATCGAGGACCCGGTCGAGTACGTCCATCCCCACAAGAATTGCGTGATCAGCCAGCGCGAGGTCGGCGTGGACACCGACTCCTGGGAGGCCGCGCTCAAGAACACCCTGCGCCAGGCGCCCGACGTCATCCTGATCGGCGAGATCCGCGACCGCGAGACCATGGAGCACGCCGTCGCGTTCGCGGAAACCGGGCACCTTTGCCTCGGCACCTTGCACGCCAACAATTCCAACCAGGCCATGGACCGCATCATCAACTTCTTCCCCGAGGAGCGCCGCCCGCAGCTCCTCATGGACTTGTCGCTCAACCTGAAGGCGGTGGTGTCGCAGCGCCTCATCCCGCTTAGGGAGGGCAAGGGGCGCGCGGCCGCGGTCGAAGTGCTGCTGAACTCCCCGCTCATCTCGGATCTCATCTTCAAGGGAGAGGTGCATGGCATCAAGGAGATCATGAAGAAATCGCGCGAGCTCGGCATGCAGACCTTCGACCAGGCGCTGTTCGACCTCTACGAGGCCGGGCGCATCGGCTACGAGGACGCGCTGCGCTTCGCCGACTCGACCAACGAAGTTCGCTTGAATATCAAGCTGAACGGAAAAGAAGCCAAGGGCAAAGAGCTGATGAGCAATCTGGAGCTGGCAACTGCTTAAAACGACGCAGGCGGCAACTTAGCCGCTTCCCCGTTGTCGTACCGCCATGACAAAACCTGCGTCGATGGTTGAGGCTAGAATCCTCCGGGAGATTCACCGCGCATTGAAGGTGCATGGTGCAAATCCTGCATTCCTGGCTGAGGTACGCAAGCGCACGAGCCCGGACCGCCAGCTGATTGCGATGGCCTACGGCACGCTCGAGCGCCTGGGGGCGAGTAAATGGCTGCTTGCCGCCATTGCAGGCTGGCAGGATGGCGCGTCGGACGAGGAAACCTATGAAAGCCTCAAGGCGCTCAACGAGGGGCGCTTCGCAATCGACATCACAGCGAGCACCTCGCGGGAGATGTAGCGCCAACCCTACCGCCGTGGTTCGGCCTGCGACGCGTAGGCAGAGTAGAAGTTGTCGAACGTGCGCATTGCGTCCGCCAGCAAGGCATCGTCGCTGCGCGCCTTCTCCTTCGCGCCCCTCAACATCGTCTCGAGGCCCTTCGCGTCGGGCACCGGGGTGCCGCCGACGTCGAGGAAATGAACCGCCCGTCCGATGGTCGCGAGGGCGGCATCGCCCTCGAGCCCGAAGCCGGCCAGGAGCACCTCGAAAGTCACCCGTCCGTCGACGTGAGTGAACTGGGCGCCGTCGAAATCAAACCCGACCGCCTTCTTGGGCCGGTCGCGCGGACCGTCGATCCAGACGAAGCGGGCGCTGGGATCGATGAAGCGGCGGATGAGCCAGGCGCTCGCCATGCGATCCACCCACAGCTTCTTCCGCGTCGCCCAGACGCGGTTCTGGTACGTCTTCCTGTCCAGCGGCCTGAGATGCCTGAGGGAGGAATGCGGCTCGCCGCGCGCATCCTCGAGACGGCGCTCGAGCGCTGACAGTGCCTCCGCCGCCTGTCGCTTCGCCGTGCCCGGAAAGAAATCGATCGCGGAAAGCCGGGCAAACGCGCGCCGCAGCCGTTCGAGCACGCGAGGGGTGGCGGGCGCGGAGAGTTTTTGCAGCAAGGCCCGGTAGTCCGCGGTGCGGTCGAACAGCGCGCGCACCTTTTTGAGGTCATCCGGACTCTTTGGCTCGAGCTCGACGACCATGGCCGAACCGCCGGCCGCGTTGATCTCGGATTCAAGCCGGCTCAGCACCGAACTCCCCTTCGAGTCCTTCGGCAGCACGTAAACCCCATCTCGCAGCACGCCGCAGCCCGTTTCCTTCAGCGTCCGCCACGCGCGCACGCGCAATGTCGAGTGGCGGGCTGGCAGGCTGAGAACCAACGCGTCGAAGATCATGTAACGATCATTACATCATCGTAATACTATTGACAAGGCCATTTGGCGGGCGTAGCTTGCGCATCAAGCAGGGCGCTCGCCCTGACCGGGTCTGAGGCAGACACCCGGTAGTCAAGACGGTCCGTCTCAAGCGCTGCTCCATTCCCTGAGGGAAGGAGTACGGCTATGAGGAACGGAATCCCGGCGGCGCTGGTGGCAGCGGCCCTCGCAATGCTGGCGGCGTGCGAAGGCGGCACGGGCCCCACAACGTCGTACGAATACGGCGGCAAATCGGCTGGCCAGCAGCCTGGCTTGCGCTACCAGTTCGACGCCAACGGAGATCGGGTTTGGTGGCTGACGCGCGATGGTGTAGTGGTCAAAAACGTAGGCGCAATGGAAAGGACCGCGGTCACGATTCCAGGCTGGACGTGGGTCAAAGCGGCCTGGAGTTGCCCGCCCGACCTTGCCCTCGGGCCCAGCGGAGAGGCGGTAGTCACGAGCAACATCGTCCCCATCGTTTGGAAGATCGATCCGAAAACGATGGCGGTTACGGAGCATGCGCTCGTCCTCGACGCCGACACGGACAAGGACTTCGGCTTTACCGGCCTGACCTATTCGTCCGAGCAAGATGCGTACTTCGCCGTCAGCGGCAACCTCGGAACGCTGTGGAAGATCGATGCCCAGCTTACCCGCGCCGAGAAGGTCGCGCTGTCGGGCCCGGTTTACAACGCATGCCGCGTCGCGCCCAGCGGCCGCGCTCCGTCGCAGGCAAGCGGCCCCGCGGTCGGCTTGTGCGTTGGAGGCCCGCAAAGGAACTGGAGGGTCGATGTCGCGCTTGACGATCGCACGGGCTACGTGCGTGGCACGGCGTGCACGGATCTCGCGTGGCGCATCGGCCAGCTCGCGATGACGGACCAATGAGCGCCCCTTCGATCGATCCGAGGAGAATCCCATGCGCTACAAGCTGAAGCAGATCCACTGCCGTCCCTGGACGCTCTCCTACCTCTCGGTGAAGCTGATCGAGAGCCATTACGAGAACAACTACGGCGGGGCGCTGCGGCGCCTGAACGCCATCACCGAGCAGCTCGAGTCGCTCGATTTCGCGAACACGCCGGCCCATGTCCTGAACGGCCTCAAGCGCGAGGAGCTGGTCGCGCTCAATTCCACGCTGCTGCACGAGCTCTACTTCGCGAGCATGGGCGGCGACGGCCAGCCGACCAAGAAGACGGCCGAGGTCCTCGCGCGCGACTTCGGCTCGCTCGAGCGCTGGCGCGCGGAGTTCAGGGCGATGGGCTACGCCCTCGGCGGCGGCTCCGGATGGGTGCTGCTGACGTACCTGCCGCGCGATGGGCGGCTCATCAACCAGTACGCCGCCGAGCACTCGCAAGCGGTCGCGAGCGGCGTGCCGATCCTCGCGCTCGACATGTACGAGCACGCCTATCACATGGACTTCGGCGCCAATGCCAAGGCCTACGTCGATACGTTCCTGCGCAACGTGGACTGGGCGGCGCTCGAGCAGCGCTACGAAGACGCGGCCAAGGTACCCGGGCCGCGGCCGCTCGAGCAGCCGGAGTTCGGCGACATCCAGAGCATCGGCGTGGAGGAAGTGAAAGAGATGATGGCCGCCGGCAAGCCCGTCCAGGTCGTCGACGTGCGCCCGCGCGCATCGGTCTTGCGCGGCCAGGATATCGCGGATGGCGTCCAATGGCGGGATCCGGAACAGCTCCAGCAGTGGATCGGCGAGCTCTCGAAGTCGGAGCCGGTGGTCGTGTACTGCGCGTACGGATTTCACGTCGGCTGCAAGACCGCGATCAAGCTGCGCGAGGCAGGGTTCGACGCGAAGTACATGAACAGCGGGCATTCAGGCTGGAGGGCGATAGGCCACCCGATCAAGACGAACGCATAGACGTTATGGTCCTCGTTCGCCCCTTTCTTCTCAAGCCGCAATGGATGAATGGTCTGTCGGAGCGGCTGCTCGTCAGCCATTACGTGAACAACTACGGCGGCGCTCTGCGGAGGTTGAACGCCATCCGAAGCCGCCTGGCTTCGATCGACTGGACACAGGCGCCGACGTACGAGGTCAACGGCCTCAAGCGCGAGGAGCTGATTGCTTCCGCCTCGGTGATCCTCCATGAGGTCTATTTCGACTCGCTCGGCGGCTATGGGGACAATCCCCCGACCGGGAAAGAGGAACCGCCCGAGGAGCTCGCGCACGCACTCGAGCGGGACTTCGGCAGCTACCAGGGGTGGCGCGCGGAATTCGTGGCCATGGCCAAAGCGTTGGGCGGCGGTTCGGGTTGGGTGATCCTCGCCTGGTCGGAGCGCCTGGGCCGGCTCGTCAACCATTGGGCGGCGGATCATGCGCACAACCTGCCGGCCAGCGTCCCGGTCCTCGCAATCGACATGTACGAGCATGCCTACCACCTCGATTTCGGTGCTAAGGCGGCGGCCTATGTCGACCAGGTGATGTTGAACCTCAACTGGCAACGCATAGGTGCGCGGTATCGCCTGGCGATCGGCGCGGTCGCCGCAGAAGACCCGCTGTTCCTGCCGTACGGCGCCCCGCCGGAAAAAGACGCGCGGATTTCCGCTGAAGAACTGAAAGCCGCGCTAGCGCACGCCCCCGATCGTCGGCCGATGCTTCTGGATATCTGCCAGCCCAGGGACCTGCCACGGCGCACGGACATGCTGCCAGGCGCCCAAATGCACGCGCCAGGGGCCCTGCCGCGCTGGATCAAGGACCTGCCGCGCGACCGGCCAATCGCGGTGTATTGCATCTGCGGATTTCAGGTCAGCGGCAAAGCCGTCACCGAGCTGCGGCGTCAGGGCTTCGACGCCCGGGCGGTCGAGGGCGGGATCACCGCCTGGCACGCAATCGGCGGCGCGACCGTCCCGATGGATCTTTCCACTTATGAGGACCTGCCTCACAAGACCGGCTGAGCGCCCGGTTAACCCAGGAACATTCGCTAGTGCTAGGCTGTTCACCGCACTGGAAGGAGGCACGCCAATGATCAAGCTTGCAACCGCACTGCTTGCTTCGGCGCTCGGGTGCTCCGCCCACGCGCAGTCCATTCCCGGCAAGACCATCGAAGGCGACTGGCAGGACACCGCCAGGCGGATTCTTTTCTCCAGCAGCGCGCCGCCGGACTACAAATACGGACAGTGGTCTCCGCTCGATCAGCAGCAGACCTATCCCTCGGCGAAGCAGATCCGCCGCTCGGGAAGCGGCTTCGAGGTGGTCGACCTGCTCTACGACGACCAGGAGGCCATCAAGGTCCTGAAGGCCACGGACACCGGCATCGAGTTCACCCGCACGACCCGCTGGTCAGGCTGCTCCGCCTACCACCGCTGCGGCCTCGAAGGCGAGCGCCGGCTCCTCTGCGCGATCGAGACCAAGTGCCCTCAAGCTGGGGTCGAGCGCCTCGTCTGGCAGGGCGAAGAGCGCTATGAACGGCGCGCCGGCTGCGAGCGCACCCAGTCGCGCCCCGAGGCTCAAGGCATTCCGAGCGTCTGCCGCTAAGGGGCGCGTTTCAGCGTCCAAACCACGCCCCGGATCCGTCCATAAGACGGACCGCGGCGCCGTCGCGCTCGGCGCGATAGCACCTCCGCGTCACTTCTTTTGCCGATTCACCTTGTCGAGTCCCGCCCTCAGGCCTTTCGCGAGCTTCAACGCATCGTCGTTCGCCCAGAAGTGCATGAACAGGAGTCGCGGCTGCTCGTCGAGCATGTGGCTGTGCAACGCGGTTACCTCGATGCCGTTGTCTCGCAGCGCCTTCATCACGGCGTTCACTTCCGAAGCTACCAGCACATAGTCGCCGGTGATGGCCGCCTTGCCGCCGCCGGTGGGCTGGAAGTTGATCGCGATAGCCATGCCCATCGCAGCCGGAATGGTGGTGCCGTGCTCCTTGATGGTCTCGGCGCGCGGAATGCCGAACGCCAGGACCCCGCCGTTCGGGTTGCCTTTTGCGCCGAGTATCTTCTCGATCGCGCCGCTATCGAGGTCGATCGCCGGCTGAGATGCAGGCTTCGCTGGCGCCTCAAGCGGGGTCTTGCTTTCCTCCAGCGCGCTGCGCACACCCGCGGCGAGCTTCGCGGCATCGCCGTGCCCCATGTAGTGCATGTACATGACCTGAGGCGTTGAGCGCAACACGTGGTTATGGATCGCGGTGATCTGGAAGCCCTGGTCAAGCAGCTTTTTCATCACCGGGTTCACCTCTTCCTGGAGCAGCACGAGGTCACCCATCACCATGGCGTCCTTGCCCGCCTTCTGGAAGACGAGGTACGAGCCGAGCGCGAGCGCAGGCTTGATCTGCACGCCATCCACTGTCACGGATAAATCGCTGCGGCCGATACCAACGCGGTACACGCCTCCCGGCATCTCGGTCCCGGGTCGCCCGATAGCCTTCGCTACGGCGTCCCATTCACCTTGAGCCGATACGCCAGTGGACAAAGCAGCCGCGAGCGATGCACCCGCGATATGCAATACAGACAATTTCATTTTTGAACTCCAAGGATGGGTCACGAAATTTCCTATGTCGACGCTTGGTATTGCAACCTTTTAGTCCAGCTTCTCAGTAACCGTCTTCGTTCCCTTTGCGTTCTGCAGCACGATCGTCGCTACCGGCTTACCGTCGTTAAGCGATGGCACCGCACTTACAGCTCGATAACCCTTGTTGCTCTTGACTGCTTTCGAGACCGCAGAGCGCAAGCTCGTTTTCGCCGCCGCCATCGCCTTGTCCTGCGCCGTGGCGTGCGTCAAATCGTCGCCTTCCTTGATTTCCTCGGTTTTTGCGACCTTGCCGGTCTTGTGGTCGACAATGACTTCCGAGTATTTGCCCTTGCTCGCCGTGTATGTGGAAAGCTGGAGCGCTCCGTCCTCCAGCTCGAACTTCCCGGAGATAGGCTTGCCGCTCTTCTGAGCAGCCGCAAGGCCTTTTTCCAGCGAGACCTTCGCGCCCTGAAGCGCCTTCCAGTCAACCTCGTGATCCTCCGCTCGCGTCACACCGCTGCAGAA
>Ga0075426_10000102_pt1 | contig 55018 bp, 93 predicted proteins | sample SoiMethybrSBSTD5_FD_75304 | JGI IMG/M metagenome (GOLD analysis project Ga0075426, IMG submission 75304) | Bulk soil microbial communities from a Populus tree surrounding site in Tennessee, USA - Soil MetaG P. TD hybrid SBSTD5 | ecosystem: Environmental > Terrestrial > Soil > Tree plantation... | reverse complement strand
CCTCTGGGACGCCGTGTGATCCGCCGGGCCGCGCGTCGGCTCGACGGTGCGCTCCAGCTCGAGCTGGAGCGCACCGTCGAGCCGACGCGCGGCCCGGCGGATCACACGGCGTCCCAGAGGGCCGCGCTCGCGGCCGGGGCGGGAGACGGCAAGGGCGGGTTCTCCAGCTTCGGAGAGTTCCTGCAGGCGGTCGCCGGGGCGACGATGCCCAACCAGCACGTCGACCCGCGGCTGGTCTGGCAGGCCCCGGACCCGAAGCGCGCGGCCGCGACCGGGCTCGGTGAGCTGATCCAGGCCGACGGCGGGTTCCTCGTCACCAAGGACTTCAGCGCGGAGATCCTGCGGAAGACGTATGAGACCGGCCAGATCATGAGCCGGGTCCGCCGGGTCCCCATCAGCGGGGGCTCGAACGGCCTGAAGATCAACGCCATCGACGAGACCTCGCGCGTGGACGGTTCCCGTTGGGGCGGCGTGCTGTCCTACTGGACGGCGGAGGCCGCGGCGTTCACCGCCTCCCAGCCGAAGTTCCGCCAGATGGAGCTGCAGCTGCACAAGATCACCGGTCTCGTCTACGGCACCGACGAGGTGCTCGCCGACGCGGCCGCCCTCGAGAGCATCGTCAACGAGGCGCTGCCCGAGGAGCTGATGTTCCGGTGCGAGGACGCGATCGTCAACGGCAGCGGCGCCGGTCAGCCGCTCGGCTACCTGAACAGCGGCGCGGTGGTCACGGTGTCGGCCGAGTCGGGCCAGCCCACGGGCACGATCGTCTTCGAGAACGTGCTCAAGATGTGGTCGCGCATGTGGGCGCGCTCGCGGCAGAACGCCGTGTGGCTCATCAACCAGGACTGCGAGCCCCAGCTCTACCAGATGGTGCTCAAGATCGGGACCGGCGGCGTGCCGGTCTACCTGCCCGCGGGGGGCGTCTCCGGACAGCCGTACGCCACGCTGTTCGGGCGGCCCGTGATCCCCGTGGAGTACTGCTCGACGGTCGGCACCGTGGGCGACATTCAGCTCGTGGACCTCTCGCAGTACCTGACCATCGACAAGGGCGCGATCCAGAGCGCCGTGTCGATGCACGTCCGCTTCCTGAACGACGAGCAGGTGTTCCGCTTCCTGTACCGGATCGACGGTCAGCCGGTCTGGAATGCGCCGCTCACGCCGAAGAACGGCACGAACACCCTGTCGCCGTTCGTCCTGCTGGCGTCGAGGCCGTAGGGCGCAGGGCCCTTTCTTGAGTGAGCCGGGGGTCCGGTGAGGCCGGGCCCCCGGAAGAGCAAGGAGAAGAGTCAATGTTCATCCCGCAGGACATGATCCCCGTGCAGACGCTGAAGCCGGCCGCGGACGCGGCGGGGCGCAACGGGGAGGCGGTCAGCCTGAAGAACGCCGAGGCCGCGTTCCTGGTGGTCCACATCGACCAGGGCAACGCCGCCACCATCGCGATCGCGCCCGAGCAGTGTACGAACGTCGCGGGCGCCGGCGGCAAGGCCATCCCGGCCTGCCCGATCTACGTCAACCAGGACGCCGGCACGGCCTCCCCGCTCACCAAGCAGGCGGCCGCGGCCAACTTCACCACGAGCGCCGCCGTCAAGCAGAAGATCGTCATCTTCCAGCTCGACATCGACGCGTTCGACATCGCGGGCGGCTTCGACTGCGTGCGCGCCGTCACGGGCGCGAGCAACGCGGCGAACATCACCGAGGCGTGCGTCTACATCCGGCCGCGCTTCAAGCCGCTCGACGTCGACGCGAAGGCCAACTAGGATCTGCCGACGGACGCCCCGCGCGCCCTTGACTTCCCGGGCGCGCGGGGTCTGAACCCGAGGCCGCAATGACGCGGCCGGGATAGGGAGGGGAAAGGCGGTCGGCCGATGGCGAACCTCAGCTCTCGCTGGATCGGGAACGTCCTCCGGTTCTACGCGGGCGCAAACAACATCCAGGACATCGACGGCGACAACCTGGTGGTCACCACGCAGGGATCCCAGCAGCCGACGACGAACCCCCACGCGGGGGGCGCCCTGACCAGGGCCATGAGCGGCCAGCTCTTCATCGGGGCCGTCGACGCCGTCTTCACGCTGCCGGCGGCCGTGGCCGCGCTGAAGGGGGTCTGGTACACCTTCATGTGCGGGACGCCCTCGGCGGGCACCGGCCTGAAGATCAGCCCCAACGGGACCGACGTCATCCAGGGGAACGGCCTGACGGCCGTCGCCGGCAAGGGGATCATCAACACCGGCGCGACGGACCGGGTCTACGACCAGATCACGCTGGTCTGCACCGGCGCGGAATGGGCGATCGAGTCCGTCGTCGGCACCTGGGCGAAGGAACCCTAGGCCGATGCCCAAGCTCCTGACGGCAACCATGACCGCGGCCCTGACGCTCGGGGCCGCGGCGTTCGCGCTCGCGGCCGGCACGGTCGTCGTGACCGAAGAGCGCGCCGGCTCCGTGAAGAAGGTCACCTTCTCGTGGACGTCGGACGGCGCTGGCGCGGCGGACGGCGCCACTACGTTCACCTATGACGGCGCGCTCGAGCGCCTGGTCACCGTCCCGTCCGGCGGCGGGACGGCGCCCACGAATCTCTACGACATCGTCGTCAACGACGACGACACGACCGACGTGCTGATGGGCGCGGGACAGAACCGATCGGGGACGGTCGTCGAGCAGGTGCTCGCGACGTCCCTCGGGGTCGTGGCAAACGACAAGCTCACGATCCATGTGACGAACGCGGGCGCGTCGAAGCAGGGCGTCTGCTACGTCTACATCCGCTGACGGGCGCCCGCTCCGCGCGGCGCGGGGCGGCGGGAGAGAGAGGAGCGCAGGACGAATGAACCAGCGAGACACGAAAGGCAGGACCATGAAGATGATCCGGACGATGGGCCGAGAGACCGGCGTCGTCGTCGAGATGTCCTTCACGGCGGCGGTGAACGCCTACAAGCAGGGCTTCGCCACGCCGGCGCCGGGCACGGTCATGCCGCCGGACGTCGTCAACCAGACCATCGCGCCCGAGGTCGGCACAAGCGCCTCAGCCGTCGGCAAGAGGCCGGCCAGCGAGCGGGCCGCCGCCTCGGCCGCGAAGCGCGCGCGCGGCGCCATCCAGGGGTAGGACCCGGTGCCGGTCACGCTCTCCAACTACGCGCTGATCACAGACATCGAGCTGAAGCGCAAGCTCGACGTGAAGAGCGGGACCGGCGCCGACGACGCCATCAAGGACATCTGCAACGGGGTCTCGCTCCAGGTGGAGACCCACCTCAAGAGGCAGATCGTCAAGAGGACCTCGGACCTCGTCGAGTTCCACACCTTCCGCGCCTACGACACCGAGCTGCTGCTGATCGACTGGCCGGTCATCTCGATCACCGAGATCCGCGAGGACCTCTTTCGAAGCTACGCCGCGGCAGGGACGCTGCTCACGGTGAACACGGACTACATCCTCCAGAAGAAGCGCGCGCGGCTGCTCCGCGTTAGGGGGCCGAGCCCGTGGGCGTGGCTGCGCGGCTTCCGGGCGGTGCGCGTGACCTACCAGGCGGGCTATGCGGACACCGCCTCGGTGCCGCAGGACCTGAAGGACGTCTGCCTGCTGCAGGCCGCGATCGCCTACAGCGCCTTCAAGCGGCAGCAGTTCGACATCCTGAGCCAGACCGACGCGGCGGGCAACTTCTCGCGCGTGGCGCTGCCGGACCTGAACGACAGGATGCTCCGGATGCTGCGCCCGTTCCGGCGCGAGTTCCCGAGCAGCACTGGGGAGAGGGACGAGTGATCGACGCGGAGACGGCGGCGGAGCGGCTCAGGACCATGGCGCGCGAGCGCGGCCGGGCGATCAACCCCGTCCTCTCGGAGGCGCTGAAGATGGCGCGCCGCGGGGCGATGACCCGCTATCGCTGGCGCGGCGCCGGCCGCCGCATCTGGCTGACCAAGACCCGCGGCACCGGCATCCCGCCCCTGATCATCAAGAACATCAAGCCCACCTACGACGCCTCGGCCGACGCGTACGTGGGCGGGCTGCAGGCGATCGGGATGGCGGCGCTGATCGAGGGCGGCGGGCACACGAAGCCGCACGCCATCAAGCCGCGCGGCGGATCAGTCGCCGGGCGCCTCGTATTCCAGGTCGGCGGCCGCCTCGTGTTCGCGAGGGCCGTCCGCCACCCCGGCAGCCCGATCACCAGGACGGTCGCGCTCGAGCCCGAGGTGCAGGCCGCGGCGAGGTGGGCCGGCCCGCGGGTCGCCAGCGAGGTCGCGGCCCTGGGCGAGCGCCTGCTCGAGGGGCGCTGAGATGGCCGAGTCCATCGCCGAGCAGATCATGGTGGCGCTGCAGGCCAAGCTGGCGGGGATCGTCGCCGACGGTGGCGCCACCTACTGGTACACGCCGGAGAAGGTGGCCCGCTATTTCGAGTTCTCGGACAAGGTCATCGCGCGCCAGTACGCGGCCTACTTCGTGATGGTGCCGGACGACATGGAGGCCGTGGAAGAGCCCAGCTTCATCGTGCGCGAGGACATGTCGGTGGACATCGCCGGCCTGGTCAGGATAGACCAGGGAGTGGAGGACCCGTTCGATCCCGACTCCTCCATCCCGCTCCGGAACACGGTCCAGCACCGCATCCTGCGGGACGCCAAGCGCGCGCTCCGGCAGGACGTCTCCCTCGGGGGCCTGGCCGAGAACGTGATGATCCCGACCTCCGAGCTGGGCCCGGAGCGGACCTACCTGGACGGCTGGGCCCTGGTGTTCATGCGCGTGGTGGTCGAGTTCAGCTACGACAGGAACCTGCCGTGAGCGCGATGGAGAGCCTGGCCAAGGAGTCAAAGGCGTGGGCGGAGGTCGTCGCGCTCCGCGAGCGGGTCGCCGCCCTCGAGCAGAGGCTGGAGCGACTCGAGGCTGAGGTGGGCGCCCTGCACGCCGACGCGCTCCAGGTGGCGCAGGTCGCCGGGGACAACGACGCGTTCGCCGCCCTGGGCGCATCGTTCAGGGCCCGCGCGCGCGTGGCGACGGAGCGGCTGCGGGTCGCGCGCGCCAGGAGGGACGACAGGTGAAGCTGGCGTGGCGCCACTACCGCTTCCCGGCAGGGCTCGGGATCGCCCGCGGCTACCTCTCGGCCGCCTTCAATCTCTACGACGCGCTCAGGCGCCGCGTGGGGCCGGCGCTGAGGGACGCGGGCGCCGCGGGGTCGGACCCGAGGGCGCACCTTCACTTCTGTCCGCCCCACTGGTTCGCGCCCGTCCCGGGCAAGATCAACGTGCTGTTCACTATGTGGGAGGCGCCGGTCATACCCCCTGCCCTGCTCGACCCGATCTCGAGGGCGGATCGCCTCGTGGTCCCGTCGACGTACTGCGCCGAGGTCTGGCGCGCGCACGGGCTCGAGGCGCAGGTGGTCCCGCTCGGCGTGCATGAGTCCTTCCTCTCGACAGACTACTCGCGGCGCACCATCGCGATGGCGGCCGGGACGGGGCCGAGGCGACGATTCCTGTGGGTCGGCTCGCCGATCGAGCGCAAGGGCTGGGACCGGCTGGCGCCGGCGTGGGCGCGCGCCTTCGAGGGCGCGGTGGACCCGCCCCAGCTCTACGTGAAGACCATCGCCACGGACCCGGCCGACAGGATCGTGCGGGGGATGAACGGCCAGGACCACGTGCTCGTGGACGGGCGCGACCTGGAGCCGGCGGACATGCTGGCGCTCTACGCCTCGGCGGACGTGTTCGTCTCGACGTCCTACGGCGAGGGCTTCGGCCTGCCGGCGCTCGAGGCGATGGCAGCGGGGTGCCTGGTCGTCTCGCCGCTGACCGGCGGCCACGCGGACTTCCTCGACGACTCCCACGGGATCGTCGTGCCGACGCGGGACGTCGTCTCGATCCGATACGGGGACGCGGCCTACCGGCTCGAGGTCGCCAGCATCGCCGACCTGGCCGACAGCCTGCGGACCGCGCGGGCCGGGTTCGGCTCCCCGGACCTGGAGGCACGCCGGCTCATGGGCGTCCACCGGGCCCGCTCGATGACCTGGGGCGCCTCGGCGGAGGGGCTGCTCCGGGCGATCGAGGCGGCCGCCGGGCAGGACGTTCCACGTGGAACATTCCCGGGCGCCGAGCCCACCGAGGCGCTGGGCGCCCCCAGGGACGCGCAGAACGGCCCCGCGGGCATCCATCCCTGGCATCCGGCCGGCGCTCACGCCAGCGAGGCGCCTGGTGGGCCGGCGGGGCAGCCCAATTGACCCCCGAGGAGCTGAGGGCCGACCTGCGCACCAGGTACGGCCCCCGCTACAACCTCGGCGAGGACGTAGGATTCGAGAGCGGCTACGGCGGCCCCGGCCACTGGGACAACAGGGACCGCTGGCGCAGGAGCGCCGTCGGCGTCTGCCTGGCGCTGCGCAAGCTGCTGCTCCGGGGCCAGGACCTGCCGCCGGACTGGCGCGTGCTGGACCTCGGCTGCGGCCGGGGGATCCTGGTCGAGGAGCTGAGGGACCGGGGGCTGCGCGCCGTCGGGGTGGACCTCGGGGAGGACTTCCGGACGCGGGCCGGCGCTGTCGCCGACGCCTGCGCGCTGCCGTTCGTGGACGGCGCCTTCGAGGTCGTCGTGGCGCTCGACATCGTGGAGCACCTGCCCCTTGAGCTCCAGCCGCGCGTGCTCGCCGAGCTGGGGCGGGTCGCGCGGCACATGATCCTGGCGACGGTGCCGTCCACGCCGCCCCACTTCCGGCTTGGCATTTCGGCCGGTCCGCGCAATCATTACCTCTGCATGGACCCGGCGGCCTGGCGCGCGCACTTCGAAGCCGGCGGCCTCGAGACGGTCGCGGAGGGCGACGCTCTCGCGGAGCTGGGGCCCCCGTTCGCCTGGGGTCCCGACAACTACCCGTTCGCTCTCCGAGGGAGGACGCCGTGAAGGTCGAATATCCAGGGCCCGCGGTGGACCCGGCTTCGGCCGGGCAGGGCACGTATCATCCGCCCTCGGGCATCCAGCTCGAGCGCGGCGTCAATGAGGTCGAGCCCGAGTGGGCCGAGAAGATGCTCGCGTCCGGGCTGGTCAAGATCCCGGACGGCGGGCCCGTGATCGAGACGGTCGACAGGGCGCCCGAGGCCGATGTGCCGGCGCGCCGAAGGAGGGAGTAGGCCATGGCTTACGGCAAGGGCTTCCGCGCGATCGGTGGGTTCAAGAAGTCGACGACGTGGGGCACGCCCGTCGCGGCCGGGGCCAACGACGGATTCGAGTACGTCACCGAGGGGCTCACGCCCGACTCGCAGTTCATCCCCGACGTCTCGCTCACCGGGCGAGCGTCGAAGCTGTTCGGGGACAAGGGCAACGAGTTCCACTCGGGCGACGTCGAGATGGATGTGCGCTACGAGGGGATCGAACGGTTCTTCGCGATGGCGATGGGGACGGCCGGCGCGCCCTCGCAGGTCGCGAGCGACAACGCGTACAAGCACGTCTTCAAGATCAACGACGACAAGGAGGGGCTGCACGGGACGCTGGTCTTCAACAAGCAGGTCGGCGTCTGGGAGTATACGACCGCGAAGGTCGGCGGCTTCAACCTGAGCATCAAGAACGGGACGCGCCTGCGCGCGAAGTTCCCCATGATCCCGCAGGGGCTCAACATCAACACGGGCGCCGGCACGAACACCAACGCCACCGTCGCCAACATCACGATGCCCTCCAACCGGGACTTCGCCCTGTTCTCCCAGATGGTGGTCAAGATCAACGCCCACGACGGTGGCGCGCTCGCCAACGCGGACCTGGTCTACCTCTCGGAGTTCGAGGTCTCGCTGGACAACAGCTACCCGACGGACGACGTCACCACCCGTTACGGCTACCTGATCGACGAGCCCATCCAGGACGGCTTCACCATGGTCACGGGCAAGATCGCCTTCTCGAAGTACTTCGACGGGACCGGCGGCAACGACGCGCTGCTCTCCGCCATGCTCTCGAAGGCCCGCAAGAAGATGACCGTCACCTTCACCGGGCCGATCGCGAACGGCACGACCAACTTCTCCATCACGCTGTACTTCCCGGACGTGCAGTTCAGCGGCGGGGACGCGAACGTGGGCGGGCCGGGCCGCATCCCGGTCAACCTGTCCTTCGAGGCGCACCGCAGGACGGCCGTGCCGACGGGCTTCCCGGCCACCTACCAGGAGGCCGTCACCATGGAGATGGTCAACCAGAAGAGCACGGACGCGCTGGCCTAGGCGTCGGACCGGACCGGGCGGGGGAGGTCGCGGCCGCCCCCGCCCCGGCGCGCGGCAGGCCGCTCACGCATAGAACCAGGAGGGGACGCGAATGGCGGTCACGAGGGAGTTCGGGAATGCGGAGAACGACGACGGCGACTGGATGGACTACCAGGAGGACAAGGACCTGGGCAAGATGGTCCGACTCAGGGTGCGTCGGATCCCGGCGTCCGTCGAGCGCCAGTTCCGAGTGAAGCACGACCAGACCAAGGTCAAGATGCGCGACGGCGTCATCGTCGTCGACACGGAGAAGACGAAGGCATACGCGCGCGCGCGGGCCGCGTATGCCCTGACCGACTCGGAGAACTTCGAGCACCTGGTGGGCGACGCCGAGGCCGCGGAGGTCTACTCCAAGCTGCTGGGTCGCGTGGTCACGGCCGGTCAGGCGGTGTCCCTGGACAAGCAGTGGAAAAACGACGCGCTCAAGGAGCATTATCTCGAGGAGCACCCCTACGTCGGTTCGTCCGTGCTCGCGTGGGTCGACAAGGAGGCGCGCCGGGCGCAGGACAAGGCGCAGGACCTCGAGTCAAACTGATCGCGTGGCTGTCCTTCCGCCTCGACTTCGGGGCAGTCACTGAGGACCGGTGCCGGGCGTGCGTGATGCTCGGCGGGACGGACGCAGAGAGCGAGGCCGACGCCAGGCGGTTGTCGGCCTCGCTCGGGCGTGGGGTCGAGGAGGGCGAGCACGTGGAAGAGGGGCCCTGCGTGCCGGAGTACCACCTGGCCGCGATCCGGGAACAGTGGGGCCGCCCATGTCCCCGCGTCGAGCTGGACCCCGACAACGTCGACGCGGCCACGCTCGCGTTCTTCATGGTGCAGCCCCACCTGCGGCCGCTGTTCGACCCCTACTATGCCGCCAGCCTGGAGGGGGACCCGCCCGAGGTCCGACGGGCGCTCTTGATCCGGGTCAGTAACGCTGTACACTCCGAGCAGATGCTCGAGCGGCTGTATCCCGATAAGAAGGGGCGTTAGGTGGCGGACGTCTCCGTCCGCCTCGTGATCAGCCAGGCCGGCGGCGGAGTCCTGCAGGACGTGTCGTTCCAGCTCTCCCAGATCGCCCACGCCACCCAGGAGGCGTCCCACGCCGCCCACGGGATGAGCGAGGCCTTCAAGGAGGGGATCGGGATCGGCGCGGGGATCGAGCTGGCCCACGAGGCCATGGAGAAATTCAAGGAGACCCTGCTCGAGGTCCCCAAGCTGGCGGTGGAGAGCGTCGAGCACTTCGCGGAGATGAGCGACAAGCTCGAGATCCTCGGGACCAAGATCGGCACCAACACGACGATGCTGCAGGAGCTGGCCGCCGCCGGACGGCCGACGGACACATCCCTGGACTCGATCACGGGCGCGATCGACAAGATGAAGAAGAAGCTGGGGGAGACCCCGGAGGCGTTCCGGGCGCTCGGCCTCGAGACGCGCGCGCTGATCGCGCAGAATCCCGCCGATGCCTTCCTGAAGTTGGGCGAGAAGATCGCCAGCATCGAGAACCCGACGCTGCGCGGGATCGCCGCCTTCAAGACGCTGGGCAAGACCGGGACGGAGATGCTTCCCTTGTTCTCCAGCAACATCGCGGCCGTGATCGCGAGGGCTCGGGAGCTGGGGATCATCATCGACGAGAAGGCCGTGGCGGCTGGCGCCAAGCTCAACAACGAGTTCAAGCTGCTGAAGGATACCGGACAGGGCGTCTGGAACAACTTTGCGGCCGGAGTCGCCTCGAGCGGAGGGCTCCACGCGGCCATCGAGATCCTGACGAACCTGATGGGTCAGCTCTCCCACTGGTTCATCGACAATCGGGCGCAGATCGCCGCCTGGACCACGCAGGGGATCGTTCTCGCCGTCTCTGGCATCCAGCTCCTGGTGAGCGGCGTCGGCGCGGCGCGGGACGTGCTCGACTTCCTGCGCATCGGCTTCGACGCGGCGATGGCGGGCGTCCTTCTCTTCGCGCAGGCCATCCTCACGGCGAACCTGAAGCTGGCCGAGTTGGCGGCCTCGATTCCCGGCGGCGGGCTCGTCTCGAAGCTGTTCGGCAACGATCTCAGCAAGACGATCGCCTCCACCAAGACGGGGCTCGACTACGTGAACAGCGCCCTGGTCGGGATGAAGGCGAGCGCCAACGACACGATCGCCGCCAACTCGAAGTTCCACGAGAGCCTCGAGAAGGTCAACTCCACGCTCCAGGGCGCCAAGGAGAAGATCGCCGGGGCGAGCCTCGAGCTGGAGCACGTCGGCGAGCACGCGAAGGGCTCGGCCGGTGACCTGTCGAAGTGGGCGCAGGAGGTCGAGGAGCTGCGCCGGCAGCTCACGGGCCAGGACCTGGAGGAGAAGGCGGCGAAGCTGGCGGCCGCCCTGGGCGACGAGCACACGACGGCGATCCTGCGCGAGAACCCGGTGCTGCTCGAGGAGGCCAACAAGAAGATCGAGGCGCTGGTGAAGGGCGGGCTCGAGAAGGTCCCGCCCAAGCTGCAGGAGATCCGCGCGCTTTATCAGGAGCTGAACGGCACGCCGCTCGACGACAGCGCCGACGACTTCTACCAGGTGATCCTCAAGGCTCAGGAGGCGCAGGAGCGGATGAACACCGGCGTCCAGATGGGTAACGGCCTCTGGGCGAGCCGGCGCGTCGCCGAGGAGATCGCGCGGCAGGAGGATGAGCGGCTGCTCGAGCAGGAAAAGGAGCACGAGGAGCACCTGAAGCGGATCGCCCACGCGTTCAAGGGAATCTCGGACCTGATCGGGATCGCCAGCGAGGTGGCGGCGGCCTTCGGCGTCGCCGCGGACTCCTCCTTCGCGCAGGCGCTCGGTGACCTGCAGAACATGGGCAAGGCGGCCAGCGACGTCGTCGAGGGGCTCGCCTCCCACAACCCGGTGCAGATCATCGCCGGGGCCGTCCACGGGATCCTCGCCGGAATCAGCCTCATCGGCCACCTGTTCGGGGGACCCTCGAAGGCGGAGCAGCAGGCGCAGGCCATCGGACAGCAGCTCGGCACGACCATCTCCGAGAGCCTGCAGCAGGCGATCCAGCAGACGGCCGACCACCTCCACATCGACGTCAAGAGCGCGAGCCTGCTCAACCTGACGCAGGCGATCACCGAGAGCGGGATGGGCGTCGAGGCCTTCACCTCCCAGATCGGCGATCTGATGAAGGGCGTCGCCTCGGGCTCGATCCCGGCGGCGGAGGGCGTGGCCGAGATCGGCAAGGCGTTCGCGCAGGTCCAGCACCAGGCCGAGTCCTCGACGGGGGCCGCGGCGGAGGCGGCGCGCCGGCTGGGCGTCCAGATGATCCAGGAGGCTCGCGCGATGGGCGAGCACGTCCCGGAGATCGCGGCCGCTGTGAAGGCGGGGCTGGACAAGGCGGTATCCGGAACGGCCGGCGCGGTCAAGGGGATCCAGATCATCACCCCCGAGGACGCGCAGGCGCAGGCGCAGATTTTCGGCGCCACCTTCTGGGCGAAGGTCAAGGAGGACGGGCTGATCAACGCGGCGACGGCGATGAAGCCCGCCTTCGACGCGATCCAGGACTCGCTCAAGAAGGGCGGCTTCGACGCCTCGGCCGTGATGGGCCCCATCGAACAGATCATGGGGCTGATCGGCAACGAGGCCACGAAGAACATCACCGAGGGCATCCAGGGGCTCCAGGACGCGCTGGGCGGGCTCGCCGACTCGGGGTACATGACCCAGGGCGCATTCCAGGGCTTCGAGGAGCAGGCCGCGTCGGCGATGAAGCAGCTCACCGACCAGGGCGTGGACAGCCAGACCGCGCTGCAGGCCATCGCGCCGCTGCTCGCGCAGGCGCAGCAGGTCGCGCAGCAGTATGGGATGCAGCTCGACTCCAACACGCAGGCGCTGATCGACCAGGCGAAGGCGGCCGGCGTCGCCTTCCCGACGGATCCACTGCAGCAGGTGGTGTCCCTCCTGACCTCGATCGCGACCGCGATGGGCGCCATCCCGCCGGCCGCGCAGAACGCGGCGAACGGGATGAACAGCAGCATGAGCCAGGCGGCGCAGGGGGCGGCGGCGGCGGGCGAGGCGGCGGCCGGCGCCGCGGCCGGAGCCGCGCAGGCCGCGGCGCAGGCGAGCGCGAACGCCGCCGCGCAGGGCACGCAGGCGGCCGCCACGGCGAGCCAGGCCGCCATCCAGTCGCTGCAGTCCGGGAGTGCGGCGGCCACGGGCGCCGCCTTCGCCGCCAGCAGCGCCAGCTCGCAGGCGTGGCAGACGTTCGCGGGCGACGTCTCGGCCTCGACGGGCTCCGCGTTCCAGGACATCGCGGTGGACGGGAGCAACATGGCCGAGGCGCTGGTCTCCCAGGGGGAATACTGGACCAGCGAGATCAACGCCGGCATCGACGAGATGTCGGTGTTCGCGACGAAGGCGACCTCCGACACGATCGACGTCTATCAGGGGTTCTCCGACCTGGTCACCGACCCCAACGGGCCGCTCGCCGGGTCCCTGGACGTCGTTGCCGACATCGCCTCGCAGTGGCGCTCGGTCACGAACGCGACCAACGCGGCGAACCAGGCCGCGCAGGGCTACAACGTGCCGAACAACGGGCCCGGGGGCGGCCCCGGCGGGTCGAACACGCCCGGCGGCCCGGGGGAGCGCAACCAGCAGGGCGCGGCGTTCGGTGGCGTGGCGACCTCTGTGGGCAACTGGGTCCTGCACGGCAGCCCGTCCAACCCGGAGCTGGTCGGGCCGGCCGACGCGCTCGCCCGCTCGATCGGCGCCGGACTCGGGTCCGCACTCGGCGCCCAGCTAGCGGCGATGATGGGCGCCAGTGCCCCGGCGGGGCCGGGCGGGGACCAGGACGCCACGATCACCCTCGACGGCGAGGCCGTCGGCCGCGTGCTCCTGAAGAACACCAAGAACCGCAAGTGGCGCGTGCATAACAACGCCGTCGGGGATTGGGGAGGCTAGCGAGAGATGGCGAACGTGACGCCTCGGCTCCCGTACGACAACAAGGCCATCGTTTCGACGACAGTCATCACCGCCAGCTCGCAGCAGACCAACTTTCCGGCGTCGCGTCTGAGGGATCCGAGCCGTCAGAAGCGCTGGTGGTCGAAGGCAGGATGGAACGTCTACGTCGGCTTCAACGACAAGCTGGACTTCAGCGAGGCCGGCGTGGCGCGCGTGGCGACCATCGCGACGGTGAACACCAACTATGCGACGGGGGCGGACTGGGCGGCCGCGGTCCAGGCCGCGATGAACGCGGCCCCCGGGCACACGAACACGTACACGGTCACGTACGACACGGGCACCAAGAAGATCACGGTGGCGCGCACGAGCGGGACGGACGCGCTAGCGCTGCTGCTGCTCACCGGGGCCAACGTCGCGCAGAGCTGCGGGCGGGACCTAGGGTTCGACACGTCGGCGAACAAGACTGGCTCGACCTCGTATACGTCCGACGTCGTGGTCTACCACTCGAGGGAGTTCCTGCTCTTCGACCAGGGCTCCGCGCTGGCCACGACGTTCGCGGCGCTGCTGGACCACAACATGGGGACGACGGGGACGGTGACCCTGCAGGGCTCCACGACCAACTCGTGGGCGGCGCCGACGTTCACGCAGGTCCTGGCGGGCGACGCGATAGTGCGCTGCGCCTACTTCGCGAGCCAGAGCCAGCAGTGGCGGCGGATCATCGTCGATGACATCAGCAACGTGGCCGGCGTCACCTACGCGGGGGTCGCGTTCCTGGGGACCTACTTCGAGCCGGGCCGCTCGCACGCGCAGGGCTACCAGATCACCCGGAAGGACTACAGCGCGATCGCCTACGCGGACCACGGGGCGCTGTTCCGGGACAAGCGGCAGCGGGCCCGCGGCTGGACGCTCAGCTTCCCGCGCCTCAGCTCGGCGGACAAGGACGCGCTGGAGGCGCTGGCGGACGCCGTTGGCGTGGGCGGTACGTTCTTCATGGCGCTCGACCCGCAGAACGTCCCGGCGGACACGCGCTACATCTGCCTCATGGCGGAGATCACGCACCAGCAGAGCCCCGGCGACGGTGCGACGTTCGACCGCTTCACGCCCTCTATTCAGGTCCTGGAGGCGTTGTGAGCGACGTCGGGCACGGCGTCCTCGGCGTGCGGAGCAACCTGCGGCCATTCGCCGAGCTGGTGATCCAGACGGCGAGCGAGAAGCACGTCCTGGTCGAGGTGCGGCCCCGGCGGGTCGTCACGAGCTGGTCGCTCTACCAGACGGGGACGTACGCCTCGCCGCTGCTCCTGGGCTACGAGGGGTTCACGCTCGACGTCGTGGCGGTGCGCTCGGACCTCGACACCGGGCTAACGCGGGCCGAGTCCCTGGCGGACTGCGCGGCCACGGCGGGCACCTACTACTACGACCGCACCACCATCGACTCCGGTCGGCGCTGGGACGACGGGATCGTGTGGTGGGACAACTCGACGGGTGACGTCTGGGACGCCTACCCGCAGCTCTACGTCCATCTCGCCGCCGGGGCTGATCCGAACGCGGTGACCGTGGTGGCGTCCTTCGGGTTTTTCTTCTCCGGGCGGGCGGCGACGCATCCGACGCTCGGGGACACAAAGCTGCTCAACGGGACGTTCGAGAGCTGGTCGAGCGCGAGCGACGCGGACAACTGGACGGAGGCGACGGGAGCCGGCGGCAGCGTGGCGCGCGAGGCCGCGCTGATCTATTCCGGGACCTATTCGCTCGACCTGAAGGCGACCGCTTCGTCCGTCTCGATCCCGGCCGAGGAGAAGCAAAACGTCGTCGTGCGCTCGGGCCGGACCTATCGGATGTCGGCGCTCTATATGACCCCGGTCGGCGCCGACGTCGCGCTGGTGCCGAACCTGCTGCTGGGCATCTCCGGCTCGAGCCAGTACCTGCAGAGCAACGGGCGCGACTTCGAGAGCGGGACCAACGGCATCGACCTGCCGCAAACAGCGGGCGAGTGGAGGCGCGTCGTCGTGGACTTCCGGGCCTGGAGCGACTCCTCGGCCTTTGAGGTTCACCTGCGCATGCGCAATACGTCGGGCGTCGGGAAGACGGGCGACGTCTACTTCGACAACGCGGCGTTCCTGCCGGTTTGGTCCTTCGAGCTGTACGACGACCGACTGGCGGCCGGGTCTGTGCCGGCGGCGTCGGTAGGCTCCCACGATGCGTTCTTCGGCGGGAAGCAGCTCGGCTCGGGGAGTCTCGGCCTGCAGAACGTCGACGGGCTGTTCTACAGGCCGCTCGCGGACCTGGACTGGATCGGCTCCGAGGTGCGCGTGTCGTTCGGGGGGACGTTCATCGACGGCGAGGAGCTGCTCGCGGACGACTACCGGCGCCAGTTCACGGGGATCGTGCAGAACGTCTCGGCGGACGACCTCGCGGTCCAGCTCGACGTGCAGGACGCTCGGGCCTTTCTCCATCGCACGGCCCCACCGAACAGCTATGATCAGTTCTCCTTCCCGGGGCTCGACCCCAGCAAGGCGTCGACGCCGAGGGCGTTGCTGCTCGGCGTCCTGACCGGCGTCCCCGTCGTCCGGATCGACAAGGACGAGCTGACGCTATACGGCACCTACGAGGTGGGCGACGCGAGCGTCGGCATCAATGGCTTCAAGAGCCTCGACGCGGTCTATGCCTATGCGGACGAGGCGGCGGCGACCATCAAGGATCCGGCCCGCAGGATCGCGGTCGCCGTCGGAGCCGGCCTCGGCTACACTGACAACTTCGCCGCCACGGGGCGCTTCACCATCAATAAGAATCCGGGCCCGTTCATCATCCAGTTGGGTGTCAATGACCGCCTGGATTGGCAGTCGGATGATGGCGTGATCGAGACCGACCTCACGCCGGGCGTCTATACGGCGGTCGGCCTGGCGGGCCACATCCGGACGGCGGCGCAAAAGCCAGTCGGGCATCCATCGCTCCAGTGCTTCTATGAGGACAGCTTCGACAATGGCGCGACGCAGCGGCACACGTTCCGGGTCTTCATCGACAGCGGCACCACCAAGAAGCTGCTGTGCGGGACGGGGGTCAACAAGGAGCGAGGCATCTACAAGACACTGGGCTTCGCCTCGAGCGCGGATCTCACGGGCGCCGGTCCGTTTTTCTCGGACACGCCCGTGTTCAGCGACCCAGACGCGCAGCATCACCTCCGGGTCGACGTGCAGGGCTACAAGGACGACGCGGCGGGCAGCTACACGGGGAGCGCCTCGGCGTTGATCACGAAGGGGGCCGACGTCTGCCGCTTCATCCTGGGCCAGCTCATGCGCTACCCGGCGGCGCTGCTCGATTCAGCGTCCTTCGTCTCGGCGCGGACCACGGCGCCGCAGGCGCTCGCGCTCTACCTGGCGGCGAGCGTCTCCACCGAGGACCTATTCAGTCTGCTCGAGTACTCGAACCTCGCCGACATCCTGGTGGACGGTACCGGGGTGATCTTCTACAACATCTATCAGGCCGGCTCGGCCGGCGCGGTCGACCTGAGGGACGAGGACTTCCAGGCGTATGCGGCGCGCCAGACCATCAACGACGTGTTCGCCGCGGTGCTCGTCACCTTCGCGACGGACCCGTCCACGGGCAAGCCGTTCTCGCGCCAGGCGACGAGCACGACGGTTCCGCTGCGCTTCAACCGCCGCGGGACCAAGACCATCCCGACGCTGCTCACGAGTGGCGAGGACGCGCAGCGGGTCGCCAACCTGTTCCTATCGCTCTCGGCGAATCCGCCGGCCTTGCTTCCCATCCGCGTCCGGGGCAAACTCATCAACAGCAAGGTGGGTGACAAGGTGATCCTGACGCGTGCTCGCGCGCTCGCCACCACCGGGGCGCTCGCCTCGGCGGTCAAGAGAATCAAGTCCATCTCGCAGAATTTCCAGGCGGGGGAGTCGACCGTCGAGCTGCTGCCCGACCTCGACATGAGGACCTAAAAATGCCGGCGCCCGACTACACGCTGCCAGCCTTCGGGACGCCCCCGGTCAGCGCGCAGGAGCGCACCAATTTCCTGGCGCTGCAGGCGAGCATCTGGGGGAACCTGCTCGCGGACCCCACCTTCCTCATCTGGCCCGCGGGGGACACGTCGGACCCGGCCCACTGGCAGACCGCGGGCGCGGGACGGGCGATCACGCGGGCGGGGACCGGCCTCGGGGACACCAACAGGAAGGTCGGCAAGTTCTGCATCAAGCTGACGTCGGGCGGCGGCGCCGTCTCGAACGTCTTTCAGAACGTCTTCAGCACGACCAGCTTCGACGACTACTTCAAAGGCGTCATCTGCAATGCCGCGTTCTACGTCAAGACCTCGAACGCCTCGCCGGCCGTGCGCGTCTTCATCGACGACGGGAACAGCAAGACCTACGGCACCGCGCACACGGGTGATGGGACCTGGCAGCTCATCTTCCACACCAAGACCCTCGACGCCGCGGCCGCCACCAAGATCGTCGCCGGGGTCGAGGGCGCGATCAGCGCCGTCTACTATGTCAGCGGCGGGATGTTCCTGTTCGCCGACTCGCCGCCCTCGCGCTTCATCCCGCCCCCGGTGCTCAAGGGAACCATCCGCCTCTCGAAGGGCGGCACGCTCAGCACCGGGACGGACGTCGACCGCTTCGAGCCGGACCGGCCGTTCATCATCACCGAGGTCCAGCTCCGCGCGAAGACGGCCCCGGCGACGCAGGCCATCATCGTCGACGTGAACCACTGGGACGGCTCGGCCTGGACGACCGCGTTCACCACCAAGCCGCAGATCGCGGCCGCGGCCAACTACGGCGCGCAGACGCCGGACGGGACCTACCGCTATCGGTGCTTCAAGGGCATCCACGGCGCCACCCCGACGGACGCGGTCCTGGACTTCGACATCGACCAGGTGGGCACCGGGACGGCCGGCGCTGACCTGTCCGTCTCCATTCGGACGCTCCAATTCGCGCGGCCCCACGAGATCATGCTGGGCGCCTCCGAGGAGAGCTAGGGTGCCGGTCGTCAGCCTGTTCCCGGTCGCCAACGGCGGATCGAACGCGTGGACGCTGGGCGCCGGCAGCGGGAAGCCGGCGGCGTGCCAGACCAACGACGGCGACACGTCGTACATCGTCAACGGCACGGTCGGGAACGGCCAGACGTTCACGCTCGACCCCCTCGACTCGGCCGCGACGTCGATCAACGGGGAGGTCGCGGGCCACGCGCTGGGGCGCAACGAGGGCGGGGGCCGCACGCTCATCATCCGGCTCCGCCTGAGCGCGACGAACAGCGACAGCTCGGCCTTCGCGACCACGGGCTCGTACGTCGACTATTCGCAGAGCCCGGGGCGCCCTGGCGGCGGCGCCTGGTCCCCGGCCGACATCGCGACGCTGGAGTCCGGCGTCGTGGTCGGCGGCACGGGCACGGGCAACGTCCGGGCCACGCAGATCTACGCGGTCGTGGACTACAACATCGACGCGGGCGGGTTCGCCTACCTGTGCTCGTCCCTGATCGGACCGCTGGTCGCGGTGGGGCTGCTCGAGCTGCCGCGCCTCGTGGCGGCGCTCTACCGCGCCGATCGGCGCTGGCGGCGGGTCATCCGGCCCGACGAGTACGCCCAGCTCTGGCGCGCGCTGCGCGAGGACCGGCGGCGGCGCTATTTCTTCGCGGCCCCCTTGACGCCGGCCGCGGGTGGTGTAGCATGAAAATCGGTTCCCTGGTTACCACTATGCGATACGTCGGTCGCGACCGACGCCGATCGACTCCCGACGAACGCAAGCGATGGGCCGAGGAGAATCCTCCGCACGAGGACGCCGGAACCGGCAAGGTGGTGTGGTGGCTCATGGGGATCCTGGCCTCCCTGGTGGTCGCGGTCGCCTCCGGGCTCGCCGGTCGCGCGATGGACGCGGCCTCGGGCCACGCCGCCGCCGCCCCGACGTTTCAGACGGCGACGTCCGCGGAGGACATGCGCGACCAGCGGCGCCGCGTCGATGAGCTCCAGGAGCGCCTCGCGGGCCACGTCGCCAGCTCGGACGCGAACGTCGCCGAATGGCGCCGCACGCAGGAGGCGGACCTGCGCTATCGGGACCGCGTCGAGGAGCGCCTCGGGCGCCTCGAGCGCAAGCTGGACCTGATGATGGACCACATGGGGATCCGTCCCGCCACGGACGCCAGGCCGGCCCCTGCGTCACCGCCCCCGCCCACCCTCGCCGCCGCCGCCAACCGCTAAGCTGCTAACCCGAGCCGAGCCCATCCACTAGCAGCGCAGAAAAATCTCAAGAAAAAGCTGGACAGCCGGCCCCTTATCTTTCGTATAATATACTGGAGATAAGGAGATGGTTATGAAGAACGGAGCGCGGGCGGCCAGGCGGGACGCGAAGGCGGGCCACATGACCTACGCCAGCATGACGGTGGCGCAGTTCGCGGCGGCGCGGGGTGGCAAGTGAGAGAGCCCCGGCCGATGAGGGGCTCCCTCGCATGGCAGGCCGACCAGGACCACGAGGTGATCGAGCGCTACCGGAACGTCAGGCGCTTCGAGGTCGGAGAGGCCGTCGTGGGCCAGGTCGTCGTCACGGTGCCGGCGGTCGTCGTCGCGCTCCATCACCTGGGCTATGTCCTGCGACCCGCGGCCGGCGGTCAGACCTGGTTCGCCCGCTTCGACCAGGTCTCGAAGGTCCAGGTCACGAAGGTGCGCAAGGCGCGCGGGGCGCGCAAGTGAGCGCGACCTGCCCCGACTGCGGCCGCCTGACCTACGCGTGCCGATGCGCGCCCCCGTCCCGCCACGCCGAGCTAGAGTACGGCCGCCACCTCGAGAGCTGCCGGCGCTGCCTCGAGTCGCGAGATCCTGACGGCCTGTGCCCGACCGGCGCCGTGATTCACGACGCCGTCCTGACGGCCCTGGACGTCGAGGCGCCCACTCAGCCGAGCTGCTCAGCATGCGGCGGGCCCCTGGTGAGCGGCGTCAACAGCGGCGCCTGCTCCTCGGCGTGCGAGGGCGCCGAGCCCGGTCCGTGCATCGCGTGCGGCGCCTACGGCGGGCACGACGAGGGCTGCCCGGCCGAGCCTGGGGCCGGTCGATGAGGCGCACCACGACGTTCTCCCACGGTTCCGGCTGCTACGCCTGCGGCGCCTGCGGCCGCAAGACCCGGGACGACGGCCACGGCGACAGCGTCCATCTCCGCCTCTGCACGCAGTGCTTCGAGCTGGGCGGGCTCGAGAACGAGGTCTCCGACTACGGGCCGACCCACGAGCGCCTGGCGCGCATCGCGGAACTGCAGGCCGAGATCGTCGAGCGCGGCGGACGCCGCGACGAGGACTAGGCTCAACCAACGGGGCAACGCCGCGGGCCCCTCCGATCGCGGCAGGAAAGGAAGGACATACGATGAACGGACAACAGCACAAGACCCGCGGGGCCGGAGCGGCCCCGCTCGCTCTGTCTCTCCTGGCGGTCCTCTCCGGGGCGGCCGCGGCCGCCGCCGGGCCGGTCCCGCTGCCTGGCGCGCGCGCCGTCGTGATCATGGGGCAGAGCAACGCCCTGGGGCAGGCGGCGCTCGAGGCCGGCGATACCACTCCCCTGGCCGCGGTCCAGGCGATCCGCCGCGACGGCCGCCCGCGAGACTCCGCCGAGCCGATCGGAGGCGCCGGCTACGGGTTCGGCCGCGCGTTCGCGGAGGCGTACCTCGCCGCCCACCCCCTGACGCCGGAACTGTGGATCGTGCAGTGCGCCGTGTCCGGGTCCCTCGTCTCGGACTGGAAGGCGAACCGGGACGCATACGACGTCTGCCGCGTGATGATCCACGAGGCGCAGGCGCTTGGAGTCGAGATCATGGCGGTGCTCTGGCACCAGGGCGAGTCCAACGCGAAGAGCACGGCGGCCGCGCAGGGATACCAGGCGGCGCTGGAGGCGGTCGTACTCCAGATGCGCCAGGAGGTACTGCCATTGGCCGAAGGCCCCAGCCAGCTCTCGAGGTCCCCGCATCTGCCGGCGGCGGGCCTGCCGTTCATCGCTGGCGAGCTGGGGCGCTTCCTGGACCCGACGGCGTACCCCGCCAGGGCCGCCGTGGTGAACCAGACGCGCCAGGCGATGACGAAGGACTTCTCGCGCGCCTTCGTCGACTCGCTGGGGCTCACGGACAAGGGCGACAACCTGCACTTCGACCACGCCTCGCAGGACCTGCTGGGGGCGCGCTACGAGACGGCGCTGGAGGCCATCCTCGGCTGCGGGGGCGGGCTGGGCGGATCCCTCCCGGTCTGCGAGTGAGGCACTTCGTCGCGTCATTCCGGGGAGAACCGATCTACGTCTTCGAGGTCGACACGGACGAGGCGGCGCTCGCTCAGATGGATGAGCGTCACGGGCCGGACTGGAAGAAGCGGGGCTGGGCCGTCGACCGCTGCTCCAGGCCGGAGTCGGTCGAGAAGCTGACGGAGAAGACGTCTTGAGTGGGGACGGCCCGGCGCCGGAGGAGCGCCTCGTCGTGAGCCTGGCGCTGGGCCGTCTCTTTCGGATGCTGTCGCGGCCGGCGCAGCCCGGCGACGTCGAGGAGTACTACCGCCTCCGGGCGATCCTTCTCGACGCGCTCGACCCGGACGGCGACGCGCACCGGGCGCTCCGCGAGCAGGACGCCGAGCGGGCGTGGGCGCGAGCGCGGCTTCGCGGAGCCGCCGGGGATCGGGAATGAGCGAGGCCGTCCGGGAGGCCAACAGGAGACGGGCGGGATGCGCGAGATGCGGGGGCGCCCGGGTCCGATTCATCGAAGGCAAGGATTCTGACCAGGGACGCTTCCCGGGCATCGTCTACAAGGTCTGTGACGCGTGCGGCCACGAGGTCGTGACCAGGCGTCGGCCGGAGTCGGCCGCTCGCTGAGAGGAGGGGCGAATGGCGAAGGTCAGGAGCGAGACGGTCTGGATTGGCGGGAAGGAGTTCCATCGCGAGATCCGCTGCGACAGGGACGGCCTGTTCACCGCGAACCTGCCGGATTACGTCGTCGAGGTCCTCGGCGGCCGGCGGGAGATGGGCGGGCCGACGCTCGAGGCCTGCAAGTCCGCCTGGGAGGCGGCCGTCAAGGAGTACCTGCTGAGCAGGACCACGCGCCGCCGGGTGATTGTCTATCACGTCAGGATGTGCGCGCGGATCCAGCGCTCCGGCCGGGCGGTCCTCGCGCGGTCGGAGATGGGTCTGTCGGAGGGGATGGCGCTGGAGCTGGCCGTCGGCGTCTACGACGAGATCGCCGTGGCGGCGCCGCGCACGGGCGTGGTCAAGTACCGCTACGAGTTCCTCGACAGCTCCATCCCGACGGCGTTCCGAATCACGCGCAACGCCCTGAACGTCCCGCATGGGGACAGGGCGCCGGGATGCGTCGAGTGGACGCCGGAGGCCGAGGCGTGGTTCGCGGCGCTATGCGGGGGATATGAGGCGCTCCTGTTGAAGCTGGACCGCGCGTTCGCCAGCCCGGCTCAGCTCACGGCCGTGATGGCCGGGGACGTCCCGCTGCTCCTGGCGCCGCCGGGGCGCGAGGACGTCGACCGCCTGCCCGAGTAGTTTTTTCTTGGGGGGGGGCTAGACAGCCTATAATATACGTGCTATATTAGAGCCAAGATAAGGGAGGCGAGCATGAAGGACCTGGGGCAGGACGGGCGGTTCGTGGCGATCCTGGAAGCAGATGGGCGGCGGCTCCGCGTTGTGCCGCGGCGCGGGGGCTCGAAGTTCCGCACGATCGAGCGCGCGGCGGCCGCGCTGGAGAGCGCCTGGCTTCGCGGGCAGACGGACGCTCGCGGCCTGGTGTACGACGCCGACAGCCGGGAGCTGGTCTACACGGAGGCGCTGTGACGGCCCGGGCGGACGGACCCAACCCGGCCGAGGGCGGAGAGACGATGGGGCGGACCCCCGCCGTTCTCCCGGCCTGCTCCGGCGACGCCAGGCAGGACGAGCTGATGGGCCGAGTCAACGCGCTGCCCGGCTGCGGGCGCTACTCGCTGGGCTGCTCGTGCGAGGCGTGCCGGCGCCGGGTCGAGGCGCTCGAGGAGGCGATGGCGTTCATGGAGCGGAAGCTGGACGCCGACCCCCGGTTCCGGCTCGCGCCGATGATGCGGGGGCGGCGATGACGGGCCGCGCGGAGAAGGACATCGTCGACACCCTGGTCTCGGCGCGCAACGTCTCGACGCCGGTGGTCGGGTTGATGACGCCGGACCAGCACGCCCTGGTCGACCGCATCTGCAGCGCGATCCCGTCCGAGAGCCCCAAGGTGCAGTGGGATGCCTGCCGCGGCCTGGTCGCGCTGAACGACGCCGGGGCGGCAGCCGTGGCGGGGCTCGACATGCCGCCGGACGAGCTGGCCTCTCAGAGCCGGCAGCCGGACGTCGCGCTCCAGCTCGCCGACAAGTTCCCGCGGCGCAGCCTGCTCCTGATGTGGAACGCGCACCGGCACATCGCCGACCCGATCGTGGCGCAGGCGGTGGCGAACCTGCGGAACAGGTACAAGGCCGACGGCCGGATGCTCGTCCTGATGGGGCCCGACATGCCGCTCCCGAGCGAGCTGCGCCACGACGTCGTGGTACTCGACGAGCAGCTCCCGGATGACGCGGCGCTGGCGGGCATCCTGAAGGCGCTGTACAAGGACGGCGGGGTGGACCTGCCCAAGAGCGGGCTCGAGCCGGCGGTGGCGGCCGTGCGCGGCCTCTCCGCCTTCGAGGCCGAGACTATCGCCGCCATGAGCATGCGCAAGAGCGGTCTGCGCCTCGACGAGCTGTGGGACCGGAAGCGGGTCGCGATCAACACGCGGGGGATCGAGCTGGTCTATGGGCGCGACTCCCTCGACGACCTGCGCGGCCTGCCGTCCATCAGCGGCTTCGCGCGCCAGCTCGCCGCCGGCCCGGTGCCGCCGGAGGCCGTCTTCCACCTGGATGAGATTGAGAAGATGCTCGGCGGGACCGGGCACGGGCGCGACACGTCGGGCGTCTCCGATGACCAGCATGGCGTGATCCTGCGGGAGATGGAGGACAACGGCTGGAGCGGCGTCATCCTGTATGGGCCGCCCGGCACCGGCAAGAGCCACTTCGCGCGCGGCCTGGCCGGGACGATGCGCGTGCCGCTCCTATCGGGGGACCTCGGCGCGACCAAGGGCGAGTACGTGGGGCAGAGCGAGCGCGGCATCCGCGACATGATGAAGGTCGTCAAGGCCGTGGGGCGCAACCGCGTCCTGGTCGTGGGGACCGCGAACCGCCTGGACTCGCTCTCGCCCGAGCTGCGTCGCCGGTTCTGGATGGGCATCTGGTTCTTCGACCTGCCGTCGGCCGAGGAGCGCGCCGCGATCTGGGCGCTGCATCGCGAGCGCCGGGGGATCGAGGACGCCGAGCTGCCCGACGACGCGGGCTGGACGGGGGCCGAGATCCGCAACTGCTGCGAGCTGGCCTATCGCCTGAACTGCGGCCTGGTCGAGGCGTCGCGGCGGATCGTGCCCGTGTCGAAGGCGGACCCCGACTCCATCAAGAAGGCGCGCCAGCTCGCGGAGGGGCGCTTCCTGAGCGCCCAGCATGAGGGCGCGTATCGCGCGGACCGACCGGAGGCTGCGCTCCGGGGCGGCCGGGACCTCTCGCAGATGCAAGGAGCGAAGTAGATGAGCCACGTGGTGACGGTGAAGACGCGGATGGACGACCTCTCGGCCGTGCGCGCGGCCTGCAAGACGCTCGGCTGGGAGTTCCTGGAGGGGCAGCAGACGTACAACTGGTACGGCTCGTGGGTGGGCGACACGGCCATCCCGGAGCACCTGTTCACGCCGGCAGAGGTCGCGCGCCTGAAGGGGCTCGCCGACCACGAGCGAATCAAGGAGATGACCAAGCTGCTCCGCGGCTGCGAGCACGCGATCCGGGTCCCGGGGGCAACCTACGAGATCGGCCTCCGCAAGGCGCCGAGCGGGCGCGGCTTCGTGCCGGTGTGGGACTACTACATGGTCGGTCGCCTGCCCAAGACGGCGGGCGCCCAGCTCTGCCAGGCGTACGCCGTGGAGAAGGTGAAGGCCGAGGTCAAGCGGCGCGGTGGCCGGGTCGAGGGCGTCAAGGTCCAGGAGGACGGCTCCGTGCAGATCAGAGTCGCCGCCTCCGGATGGAGGGGGTGAGCGATGGCGCTCCGCAGCTTCAACGTGACGGTCTCGCCCGAGGGCGAGGTCGAGATCGGGGACATGAGGGGGTTCTCGGGCCCGGAGTGCGAGCGGGCCACGCGCGCCCTCGAGCAGGCGCTCGGCGACGTCGCGAGCAACCGGCGCACGCCGGAGTACAGCGAGCGCGAGCGGGAGCGCCAGCGGTGAGCGCGCTCATCGTGGTGGGCCCCAACGGCGACCTGCGCTTCGTTCACGACGACGACCTCGCGCCGATCGCGAGCGCGGTGGGGGACGTGCTGATCCGCCGCGCGTCGACGGTCGAGCCGGACGACTCCGGGCAGTGGGTCGCCGACCTGGCGCCCGTCGGCGGCCCGACGGTCGGGCCGTTCGGGCGCCGGTCGACGGCGCTCAAGGCGGAGCGGGACTGGATCGAGGGGCACGGGATCCCGGAGCCCCTGGGAGGTGGACGATGACGACCGCGACGGCGATGCCGGGCGGCAGCCTGGCGCAGGCTCAGGCGGGCGAGAACGTGCAGGACCTCGGCGGCGTGATGGAACGGACGCTGTGCCTGTCCCTGACGCTGGGGCGGTACGGCACCTCGCGCCGGGTCGACAGCGAGCTGGTGCAGACCGACGCGGACAAGAAGCTGGTCCGCGTCACGAAGCGCATCCTCCGCCACCCGCTGGTCGACGCGATCCGGAAGCACGACGGCGGTACGCGCGAGTGGGTCGTGGAGCACTCGGTGCCGTCGTTCTTCCGCGGCGGGCTATACCTGGTCGCCTTCGAGGGCGTCGAGGAGGTCGACGACTACCTCGCAGAGCGCGACGTCGAGCGGACCGCCCTGGTGACGGCGCTCATCGACGCCTATGCGGCGCCGGGCGGGCTGATCGAGACGGACCGCGAGCAGCTCGGCGACATCTTCGACGAGGCCGAGTATCCCAAGCCGGCCGTGGTCCGCGCGGCCTACGTCTTCGACACGCGATGGCTGACGTTCGCGACGCCCAAGAAGCTAAAGGCCATCTCGGCCGCGATCTTCCAGCGCGAGGTCGAGAAGCAAGAGCGCGCGATCGCCGCCGTCGGCGAGCAGGTCCAGGCGCTCCTGCGCGCGGAGCTGAAGGACCTCGTCGACCACATGGCCGATCGGCTCGAGGTGGACGGCAAGACGGGCAAGCCGAAGGTGTTCCGCTCGACGCTGGTCTCCAACCTGGGGGAGTTCCTGGACACCGTGAAGCTGCGGAACGTGACGGGGGACTCCGAGCTGGAGCAGGTCTCCGAGCGCCTGCGCAAGCTGCTCGAGGGCGTGACCGTCGAGACGCTCCGCGAGGAGGGCGCCCTGCGCGACCACGTGAGGGCGCGCATGGACGAGATCAAGGCGGCGCTCGCGACGATGGTGACGGATCGGCCCACGCGCCTCATGGAGCTGGAGGAGTAGCGATGGCGCCCCGAGTCTGGTGGTTGACGGCGGCGGCGCTGTCCGTCGCCGTCGGCGTGGCCCTGGTCCGCTCCGGCGTGGCGGACCGGGCCCGGCGGGAGCGGGAGAGCCTCGAGCGGGTCAGCTACGTGGCGCGGCCGGCGACGACGCGCGAGGAGGACGTCGCGGCCGCGCTCGAGCGCCTCCGGGAGTGGGCCCGCCGGCCGGAGCCGGAATCCGAACCGTGGACGCCGACGCTGGGCGTGGCGCGCGCGGCAGCCGGCCTGATGGCCTGCCGCGCCAGGCTCGCGGCCCGAGGCATCACCCCGGACCCGGAGGCGTTCGTCAGGATCCGGGCCTGCGGCGGCGACGAGCTGCTCCGCTGGTACGCGACCGCGGAGGAGGCGTGGCGCTGCTCGCTGGCCGAGCGGCGGTGACGGCGCGGTGGCTCACGGCGGCTGAGGTCGCGGGGTGGTTCGGGATTCCGGAGGACCTGGTAGCAGTGAAAGTGAGGCGAGATGTCGATCGAGCAGCGGTGGAAGCGGGCGAAGGCGGCGCAGGAGAAGGCCACGGAGATGTACCGGCGCTGGGAGCGCAGGCGGAAGCTCGCCGAGACGAAGGTGCGCAAGTGGCGCGAGGCGGCCGGCCGCGCCGCGGTGCGCCTGACCGAGCTGAGGCGAGAACTGGACTGCGAGGAACCGGTCGACCTCGACGGGGCCAGGCCGCGCGCGACCGGGCGGCTGATGGATCTGCGGTGAGGGCCGTTCTGGAGCGGGCGCTCGGCCTCGGCCCCGTGGCATACTGGCGCCGACTCGGGCACGCGCCCTATATCCCGAAGCGCTGGTGTACCTGCGGCTATTGCGCCAACTTCATCGCGGCGCTGCGGGGGCGCGTGTGACCCCGTTCGAGCGGGCGGAGTACCCAGCGGACGAGGTCGCGCGCGCCGTGGCGGAGACGCTGCGCGACTTCCGCGCGCGGCCCGACTTCTACGCCGAGCTGGGGATCGTGGACGAGAACCGGCTTGCCGCGTGGGTCAAGGGGCACCTGGCCGCGGGCGAGGTCTGGAAGAACGAGCTGTACACGGTCGCGCTCTACAGGAACGCGGGGCCGCAGAACTGGCCGGCCCTGCTCCACCTCTCCATCAAGCGCAACGATCGCGAGCCCATCCGAGACTGGCGGGAGCTGCAGCGGGTGAAGAACGCCATCCTGTCGGCGGAGCGCGAGGCCGTGGAGCTGTTCCCGGCGGAGAGCCGGCGCGTCGACTCCGCCAACCAGTATCACCTGTTCGCCCCTGGCCGAGCCGGGGCTGCGGTTCCCGTTCGGCTTCGAGCAGCGGCTGGTGTCGGACGAGAGCGGCGTGGGCCGGGCGAAGCAGCGCCCCGGCGCCGAATTCTGAGAAGGGGGGCAAGGTTGAGCGACCAGTACATCGAGCCGGTCGAGGGGACGTGCGAGACCAGGGTGCCGGGCTCCCCGGTGGACCTGCCCGAGCGGCGCGTGGGGATCCACGCCATCAAGCACCGCGTGTTCGTCCCGGGCGTGCCGGTCGCCGTCGTCGACCAGCGCGAGGCGTTCCTCACGCGGCGCAAGGTCGAGTACGTGACCTACGACGTGCCCGTCCGGGTCCACCAGCTCGTGCAGCTCCACCCGTGGGGCGAGCGGGTCTGGATGACGGACGAGCCGCGCGAGCTGCGCCAGATCGACGAGATGCTCGCGAAGGTGCGGCCGAGCGGCCGGGTGCTCGTGGGCGGGCCTGGCCTCGGGATCCTGGCCGCGAAGGTGCGCGACCTGCCCGGAGTCGCGGCCGTGACGGTGGTCGAGCTGTCGCCGGACGTCATTCAGCTCTGCCGCCCGGGCGGCGTCTCGATCATCGGCGGCGACCTCCACGACTTCCTGCTACGCACGGACGTCGAGTTCGACCACTACCTCCTGGACGTCTGGCAGGGCACGAACGAATCCACCTGGTGGTCGGAGGTGATGCCGCTCCGCCGCCGGATCGCGCGCCGCTGGGGCCGCAAGCCAGTCTGGTGCTGGGCGGAGAGCATCATGCTCGGACGGGTCATCCGGGCGATACCGTCGATGGGGGGCCGGGGCTGGTTCTACAAGGCGCTGGAGCCGGACATGGCGCCGGCCGAGGCACTGGCCTTCGTCCGCGACGTCGGGCTCCCCGCGTGGGAGCGTCGCTGGGGCCGCAGGGTCAGCGAGGTCATGAACAGGATGGCCTCGGAGTGACGCCCGCCCTGCCGATCGCGGAGGCGAAGGTCTTCAGCCAGAACGGCGAGGACGGCGTGATCGAGTCCATCTTCCGCGCGATCGGGGAGCGCTCGCGCTACTACGTCGAGATCGGGACCGGCCCGCGCGCCGAGGAGTGCAACACGCGGCTGCTGCTGCAGCGGGGCTGGAGCGGCGTCTGGATCGACAGGGACGGCGACCCGTCCGCCGGGGTGGTGAAGGTCAGGATCACCCCGGACAACGTCAACTCCATCTTCAAGGCGCTCGGCGTGCCGACGGTCCCGCAGCCGGACCTGGTCTCGATCGACGTCGACGGGCAGGACCTGTGGATATGGGAGGCCATGCGCCTGCTCCCGCGGGTCGTCGTGATCGAGTACAACGCGCAGCTCGGACCGGGGTGGATCGCGAGCGTCCCGAGGGACAACGATTTCGTCTGGTCGGGCGACGCCTACTTCGGGGCATCGCTGATGGGCCTGGCCTGCCTGGCGCAGCGGAAGGGCTACACGCTGGTCTACTGCGAGAGCCGGGGCGTCAACGCGTTCTTCGTCCGCAGCGACGTGTGGGCGAACCTGCTCTATCGGAGGGCGGAGCGGCCCCATCCCCAGCCGGAGAGACCCGGAGCCTGGGACACGCTCGAGCGATTCGCGAACCTGGGCCATCCGTTCGGCTTGAAGTAACGAGGGGGGGGTGTTATCTTGAACGCAATGTCAGCCACCGTCGAGTCGACCATGTCGCCGGCCGAGTTCCGCGCGCTCCGGGAGCGGCTCGGCGTGAGCCAGGCGCGCCTCGCCGAGATGCTCGGGATGCGCGGCGCCGTCCAGATCAGCCGCTACGAGACCGGCGCCGTGATGATCCCCGAGGGCCGGGCCCGGCACCTGCAGCTCCTGGCCGAGAATGCCGGTCCGCCGCGCCGCCCCTCCAAGAAAAAGCGCTAGGGTCCGGACCACACCCGACCGGGCACCGACTTATATTCAGGTCTACCATGAGCCAGGAGTGGAACAACTCCGCCCTCACCGACCTGCAGCGCTGCGGGGAGATGTTCAGGCGGCGACACATCGAGGGCGAGCGCCGGCCCCGGACCCTGCCGCAGGCGCGCGGGACGGCCGTCCACGCCGCCGCGCGGGAGGCGAACCTGCGCCGCATGGACGCAGCCGTGATGAGCGTCGAGGAGGCCGAGGACGTCGCCGCCGACGCCTTCGAGCGCGAGGTCCAGGACGGGATCACGCCGAGCGGGGACGCGGTCGATGGGGAGGCGCGGCCCGACGACGTCGACGCGGCCAAGGACTTCGCGGTGGACCTGGGTGGCCTGTACGCCAAGGTTGTAGCGCCGACGCTGGACGTCGTGGCGGTCGAGCGCAAGGTCATCGTCAGACCGCGAGACTCCGATCTCGTGGTCCACGGGACCATGGATGTGATCACGCGGGAGCCGGCATCGGTGAGCCTGGTCGGTCAGCTCCGCGCCTCGCTCGGGCTCGAGGAGCAGGAGACGGTCGAGGTGATCCGGGACGCCAAGACGTCGGAGAAGAGTCCGGCCGCCTCGGCGGCCGAGCGGAGCCAGCAGCTCACGATGTACGGAATGATCCGCTCGGCCGAGACGGGCGCGCTCCCCGGCAAGTACGTCCTCGACTACCTGGTCAGGACGCCGGGGCGCGGCCTGAGGCGACACGTTCCCCTGGAGACGACGCGCGACGCCAGGGACGTGGCGGCCCTGGTCAGGCGAATCAACGTGGCGGTCGCGGCGGTGAAGCGGGGCGTATTCGTACCGGCGGACCCGGCGCTCTCCTGGTGGTGCGCGCCGCGCTGGTGCGAGTTCTGGTCTGACTGCCCGTTCGTGAACGGGCGACGCGGAGGGGGGACCGATTGAAGAAGAGCATGGAGCTGAGGGACCCGCGGAGCTGCCTGGGCAGGGCGCGGGCGGACGAACCGATATTCGTGCTGCTCGCCAGGGACCAGCATGCGCCGGGCACGATTCGGGAGTGGTGCGACCGCTACCTCGGCGCCAACGGCGGGTTCTCCGGGGCGAGCAAGCGGCAGCGCGCCAAGGTGCTCGAGGCGCTGGCGCTCGCGGACGAGATGGAGCGCTGGTACAGCGACGACGTCGCCGGCCTGGCGGAGGGAACAGAATGAGGCTGCAGGTGCCGGTCGAGGAGAGGACGCCCGCCGGCTGGGCGATGATCCAGGTCCTGGTGGAGCGCGCGCGGCAGCGAGACCGATGGGCCGAGGCCCACGACGACGGGCACACGCCCTCCGAGTGGTGCGACCTGATTCTCCACTACGCGCTGGCGCTGAATCAGGAGATCGGGATGGGCACGTACGACTCGCGGCTCCGCTTCGCTCAGATAGGCGCGCTGGCGCTCGCCGCGCTCGAGTCCATGCGGCGCCAGGGGCCGGGGCAGACCACGTGAGGCGCCCCAAGCACGGCCACCTCGCGCCGCGTCCGCCGAGGGCGGGCAGGCGGGGCTGCATGCCCGTCGCGGACCTGGCGCGCCAGCTCCAGGCGGCCGCGGGCCCGGAGCTGTTCGCCCGGCAGTGCGAGGCGATCGAGGAGGCGCTCGCGCGGTGGTGCCTGTTCGTCGACGCCTTCCCGCTGCCCGTCGAGTCCCTGCGGAGGATGTCCCTCGCGGCGGCGACGTTCTCGGCGCGTGTGCAGGCCGCGCACGTCAAGGCCCGCAGTTGAGCGAGGAGGTCCTCGCCTGGACGACGGCCGACGAGGTCGATTACATGCGCGGGCTCGCCGCGAAGCCTGACCCGAGGCGATCGCTCGTGCTGCTGTTCGACTACCTCGACTCGCTCGACCGGCGCCGAGACTTCGGCGCGATCGACAGGGGGGCCGTCGTGGAGGCGACGCGCGCGGAGATCCGGCGCGTCGAACATATCGTGATGTCCCGCCGCGGCCGAAAGGCCGGGGACCCGAAGAACAGGATGCCGAGGGGCCCGCGGCGCCGCTCGGAGGAGGAGGTCTAGAGATGTCGAAGGCGAGGACGTTGGAGGCCGAGGTCGTCGAGCCGGTCGGCGCGGACGAGGTCGACGCGACCGCGCTCTCCACGATCAGCCGGGCCGAGATAGACGTGCAGATCGCGACGGCGAAGCGATTCCCGCGCAGCGTCGACCTCTGCCTCAAGGAGGCGGAGCTGCTCGCGACGATGGACGAGGACACGGCCTCGATGTGCTACTACCGGCTCCCGCGGAAGGACAAGAAGGGCAAGACTAAGAACATCGAGGGCCCGTCGGTACACCTGGCGCGCATCATGGCCTCGAGCTGGGGCAACATCCACGCGGCCACGACGCCGCTCGGCGCGGGGGAGAAGGTCGTTACGGTGCGCGGGGTCGCCTGGGACCTGGAGAAGAACCTGCGTGTGGGCGTCGACGTCACCCGCGGGATCCGCAACAGCGACGGGCGGCGCTACAGCGACGACATGATCAACGTCACGACGATGGCGGCCAGCGCGATCGCGTATCGCAACGCCGTCTTCAACGTGATCCCGTCGCCGGTGGTGAGCAGGATCCTGGAGAAGGCGAAGGACGTCTCGACCGGCAAGGGGATGACCATCGAGAAGCGGCGCGAGCGCGCCTTCGCCTGGTTCGCCACTAAGGGCTACGACCAGGCCGCGGTGCTCAAGCTCCTCGACCGGCCGGGGCTGGCGGACGTCGACGTGGACGACCTGATCACGCTGACGGGCATCAAGACGGCGGTTACCGTCGACAAGGAGGCCACGCTCGAGGAGATCTTCTCCACGGCGCGCGAGGCCGGTCCCGAGGTGGTCAGGCCGGCGAGCCTGACGCCCGAGCAGGTCCAGGCCGGGGCGGCGACGGGCCAGGATGACGCGAAGCGCGAGCCGGAGAAGGCGACCGAGCCGAAGCCAAGAAAGGCCGCGCCGTCGCCGCCTGCGGCCTCCCAGCCGCCGCCGGAGCCAGCTTCAGCCCCCCAACCTGCGCCCGCCGATGAGCTGGAACGCGCGGCGATGGAGCTGTTCCCGGACGAGGACTGAGGCGGCGGAGCCCGCCGGCCCCCGGCCCGAGGGCGGCGACCCCGGGCCGGGGGCTCCGCGAGAGGAGACGAGGCGAATGCCAGAGGATAGCACGGTGACCGAGACGGGCGTGGCGCGCGTCGCTGGACCGGAGCTCACGGCGGGAATGTCGGAGTCCGTCGCCGTGGGGGTGATGGGCGGCGTCGCCATCCTGGAGCGCCTGGCGGCCGGAGCCGCTCGGCTCGAGGCCAGGCTGGAGGCGATCGACCCCGAGGCCGAGGGCGCCGAGACGTCCGCGGGCGAGATCGCGGCGCTGGCTCACCGCGGCGTCAAGGTCGCGGAACGCGCGAGGGACAGGGTGCTCGGGCCCGTCCGCGGGATCGAGACGCGCCTGCGGGCCGCGGTCGACCCGGTCGTGAGACGATTGGAGGCCGTGAAGCTCAACGCCAAGCGGAAGACGGAGGCGGCCCTCTCCGCGATCGCGCTGCGTCGCGCCGAGCAGCAGGCGGAGGCCAGGCGCCGGGAGCAGGCGGCGCAGGAGCAGGAGCGCCTGGAGGCGGCGCGCAAGCTCGAGGCCAAGACCGCGGAGGAACGCGTGGCGGCGGCGGCCGGCGAGCGGCGGGCTCACCTGCAGGCGGCGGCCGCCCATCGTGAGACCCTGGCGCCACCGATCCCCACGGGCGTCAAGACGGACTCCGGGAGCGTCTCGAGCGGGATGGTCTGGGACTTCGAGATCCAGCAGCCCGACCAGGTCGAGCGGCGCTACTGCAGCCCCGACCCGCGGCTGATCCGCGCGGCCGTCGAGAGCGGGACGCGCGAGCTGGCCGGCGTACGCATCTTCGAGCGTCCCAAGTCGACCGTCAGGGGCGCGCGGAGGCGCTGATGGCTCGAGAGCAGGCGCCGCCCCGCCGATCGCGCCAGCGGCGCCCACGTTGCGTCAGGGAGGATCCTGCGCGGCCCCGCGGTGGGCGATTCTACCAATTTCGAGATTCCGCTGGACCATTCTACCAAAGGGCGCTATCTTGTCGTCCGCGGGAAGGTCGCGAGGGAGGGGCGGCGACCTCGGAGATTCAGTCCGAGGCCGCCGGGATCGCAGAGGCGAGCGGGATGCCCGCCACTATATCCGGCGCACCCCCACCGGTCAAGCCCCAACCGCAGGTACGCCTGGATGCCAGAGACCGACCGTCACCTCGCCGAGATGAGTGCCCGCGAAGGTCGCGGCGCGCGCGCGGTCTGCCCCCCGCCGCCAGCCACGCCCCTGCTGCGGAAAACTTCCAAGCTCCGCGAGTGGTACGTGGACGGTCGGTCCCTGGCCTCCGGGCGCGCCATTCCTCTCTCGCGGGGCGGGCGGTCAACGGCAGCGCCCCGCGGGTTCTCAAAAACGGGACCTCTGTGGGGGTGGGGAGACGGTCCCGGGGCGCTCGCAGGTCGGATGCCTTCTCTCCTGGTCCGCGCGTCGGACCATTAAGTAGCGACCTCCCGCGGCGGACGACGCCGTCCGCGGGGCGCGTGCGGTGGGGCCGTGCTCGTACGGCGCCGACGCTTCCGCGCGGACGAGACCCTGAGGGGTCGAGCCTCGTCCGCGCGGAGCAAGTGAGGTCCGCTACTCACCGGCGTCCTACGACGGAGGGATGGTAGCGAGAGACATGCCAACCCGGGGGGCGAAGGTGGTCAGGAGGGGGGCGGCGTGGGTGCAGGAGGCGTGCGACGACTGGAACGCGGTGTTCGGGGAGGCGACGGCCCCCGGCGGCGAGATCGCCGGGTCCCTGCGCCGCGTCGTCGAGCGATATGGGTGGGACGCGGTGCGGCCCGCGTGGCAGCTCTACCTGCGCGCCGAGCCGGCGCGCTTCGTCAAGCCGGGCACCTTCGCGAGCAAGCTGGGCGTCTGGCTCGGCAAGAAGACGTCCGGCTCGCGCGACGTGGCGGCCGCCAGTCGGGAGCTGATCCAGCGCTGGCTCGACGGCCGGCGCGAGGGCGGGGCCCGTTGAGCGCCGAGCGCGACGCGTCGACGGCCGCGCTCCTCCGCTACGAGGACAGGCGACGCCGATGCATCCGCCGGCTGCGCGAGCGACTCCGGCAGATCCTGGGCGGCGGCCGCTGCGTGGCCTGCAGCAGAGAGGACTATCTCGAGTTCGCCCACCTGAGGCCGACGGGCGTCAGCGGCAGGTCTCGCGGGAGCTGGGAGACGCTCGCGGATGTACGTCGCCACCTGCGCGACTACGTGCTGCTCTGTGACGACTGCCACAAGAACTTCGACAAGGGAAGGCCGATCGGAGGTGCGCGATGATCCTGGATAGAGTCACCGTCACGGGGGCGGACGACAGCGTTGGGCCCGAGGCGCTCTGGACGCTGCAGCGGCGCTTCCCGTTCGTCGAGTGGGGGATCCTGCTCTCCAAGTCGCAGGAGGGGTCGCCGCGATTCCCCACGACCAAGTGGATCCAGGCGTTCCTCGGCGGCCCGCGCTCGCCGGGCGGGATCAGCGGCCACCTGTGCGGGCGCTGGGTGCGGGCCCTCCTGCTCGGGGGAGACGACTTCGCGCAGATGAGGCCGACCATCGCCGGCCGCTTCGACCGCATCCAGCTCAACTTCCACGCGAGCCTCCACGACGTCCAGCCCGGAGAGGCCGCGCCCGCGCTCCAGGCCCTGCAGCCGTGGGGCGGCTACGTCGTCCAGGTCGACGGCGTGAACGACGACAAGCTCAGGCGTTTTCAGGATTGGGGCCTGCGCGTCGCTCCGCTCTACGACCGCTCGGGCGGGGCCGGGATCCTGCCCGACTTCTGGCCGCTCCCCGGCGCGGGCTACGTGGGCTACGCGGGCGGGCTGTCGCCGGAGAACGTCGGCGAGCAGCTCGGCAGGCTCGCGGCGCACGTGCCGGCGACCCAGCGCCTCTGGATCGACGCGGAGACCCGTCTGCGCTCGGACGATGACCAGCAGTTCGACCTGGACAAGGTGCATCGGTTCCTGGCGGCCGCGGAGCCGTGGATCGGCGGCGGCCGTGGATGAGGAGAACGTCGCCGTCATGCGGGGTCTCGGCTGGCTGCTGGGCACGCTGATGATCGTGATCCCGTCGGTCGTCGCGCTGCTCCACCACCCGCGCCTTCTGGTCTGGGCGCTAGGCGGACTGATCAACATCGTCATCGCGGAGCGATCCCGTCGATGAGAAGAATCGAGCACTCAGAGTGGGTCGCCGCCGGCACGCGGCGTTATGGGCTCGACCCGATGGCGTGGCGCTTCCGATGCCCGTCCTGCCAACACGTGGCCTCGGTGCTCGACTATAGGGCCGCCGGCTTCACGGAGGGAGGGGTGGCCTACAGCTGCGTCGGCCGCAACTTGCCCGTCTCCAGGGAGGCGTTCGTGCCCGGCGCGGGACCCTGCGACTACACCAGCGGGGGACTCTTCAATCTCTCGCCGATCGAGGTCGTATTCCCGGACGGCACCAGCCGCCCGGCGTTCGACTTCGCCGACGACCCGCTGGTGCCGGTCTCCGCCAGGCCGGTGATCGGATGAGCGGCCAGGAGCTTCCGCCGGGGGCGTGGGACTGTCGGTCGGTGCTGCCGCTGATCCTGCCGCACAACTGGCGGGTCGTCGAGGAGAAGGGGGACGGCCGCCGCTACCTCCGCCACGACCAGCTCAGCGTCATCATCTCCGGGCGCCGTCCGGGGGACGGGAGGCGCTGGATTCACCTGTCGCTCGCGCGCCCCGACAGGCTGCCCAACTGGACGGAGGTCGTCGCGGTCAAGGAGCTGTTCCTCGGCAGGGAGCGCTATGCGGTCCAGGTGATTCCCCCGCGGGACCGCTACGTGAACATCCACCCGTACTGCCTCCACCTCTGGTCCTGCGAGGACGGACACCCGCTGCCAGAGTTCTCTATCGAGGGGCGACTATGAGGGGCTACTGCAAGCGGGCCGACTGCCGCTGCGACGACCGCCTCACCTGCGGCGTCTGCCTGCGGGACGCGGGACCGACGCCCCTCGGACCATTCGCGGACCTGAGCCGGCCGTCACCGCCGCCCGATGGCGATGGTGCCGTGGGATTCGACGTCCCGTGGGGATTCGAGTGATCAGCGATGCGGCGTTCGCCGCCGGGATGCACGCGCTCTGCGTGGCCTATGACCGCGAGCCCACGGAGGACCTGCTTAACGTCTACCGCGGGGTGATCGCGCCGCAGCTCACCGACGACGAGTGGAGAGTCGCGGTCTCCGAGACGCTTAGCACCTGGCGCTCCACGCGGCTCCCGCCACCGGCGATGCTTCTCGAGGCGAAGCGGCGCGAGCGGGAGGCCGCGGAGGTCGCCGCCGCCAACGAGGCGTTCCGCGCCGTCGACAGGAGCGCCGTCGAGATGGGCGGCGGCCAGCGCCGTCGCGTCCACTACGTGATCGCGCGCGACCTCGGGCCGGAGGTCGCCGAGGCGTTCGAGGCGGTCGGAGGGCACGAGGCGTTCGAGGAGGACGACCGCGGGCGCCGATACGTCATGCGTCAGTTCACGGCGGCCCTGCGCGCCGCGTGGGCAAGGCGCGCGGCCATCGGCCTGCCCGAGCCGATGGAGGAGCTGGGTCTGGGGAGGCGGAGATGATCATGCCGGCGCGCGACGAATGGACGGGGGGCGCGGTCATCTCGGAGGATGGCCGATATCGCTACAGCCTCTGGCGCCACTGGTGGGCGCCGGGAATGCTCGCGACGCGACCGTGCTGGATCATGCTGAACCCGTCGACGGCGGACGGGATGGACGACGACCCGACGATTCGTCGGTGCGCGCGCTTCTCCCGGGACCTGGGGTTCGGCGGCATGGTCGTCGTGAACCTCTACGCGCGGCGGGCCACCGATCCGATGGACCTCGCGCGCGACCCGGAGCCGGAGGGGCCGCAGAACGCCGGCTTCATCTCGGGCAACGCGGCGCAGGCGCAACTGGTGATCGCCGCGTGGGGCAGGTCGGGGCGCTCGGTGCCGGGATATGCCGCCCACTGCCGCTACGTGCGTTCGATGCTGCGGGCGCTGGGCGTTCGGCTGAGCGTCCTGGCCCTGAACAAGGACGGCAGCCCCGCGCACCCCCTCTATCTCCCGGCGTCGTTGCGTCCAGCGGAGTGGAGCTGATGTCGAGTCGGGTGGGCGTCGCGGCGCTGGGACGATGGCTCCGCGGGATCGCCTGCGGTCTCCTCGGCCATCGGCGCGCCGAGGGCGGTCGTTGCCCGCGCTGCCACGGGAGGGCGTGATGGCGGACGAGCTGACGCGCGAGGAGTCGGACTACTACGGGCGGCGCCTGGCGCTGTTCGCGTCGCGCGCGCAGGACCTCGCGCAGACGTTCCTGGACTGGTACGCGCTCGAGGGCCGCTCGCGTCAGCTCGGCGTGGAGGAGGCGTTTGACCAGTGGTCGGCGGACCTCGAGACCGACGGGAAGCGCCTGACGCCGGCCGAGCGCGGCGTGCTCCTGTTCGCGGTGACCCACACGGCGGAGCTGAAGGTGCGCGTCCTGCTGGCGGACGGGACCAGGCCGGACAAGTTCACGGGGGCTCGCGAGCGGCCGGGCCCGACGGAGGCCGAGCTGACGCGCCTCTCTCCGGGAGGAGACCTGGAGCGGCGCGAGGGCGAGCCGGCGGACGAGCACCTGGAGCGAATCGCGGCCGGTCTGGGGATGGTGCAGGCCCCGGTCGCGCCCGTGGCCAAGTCGATGCCCGCGGCCCCGGTGGCGGGACAGGGCTGGCTCCCATACAAGGACCCGCCCGACGAGGCGGACCAGGTGTTTGACGACGAGGGGGGTGAGGATTGACTCTTATCTCGGGCACTGTGCCCTGGCCGCCCCACTGCTGCGCGATGTGCGGATTCGTGCCGGTCGAGGGCATGGCGCGCTACGTCGAGATCCATGGCGCCGCCGCGCGCTGCGTCCTGTGCGGCGCCTCGCTCCCGGCGCTGGTTCCGAACCATGACTTCGCCGGGAGCGAACGGTGGGCGTGCGCCTCCTGCGGCCGGCCCGACTACGACCACGAGCCGGCGGCCGTCAGGGCGGAGCTGGCGACCTGGTTCCCGGAGCGGCTCGAGAGATGAGCGCCATGGTCAAGCTGTCGGACGCGATCCTCGCCGGCTGCGCGCTCATCCCCGAGGGCCCGGAGTACTTCTTCACCGCGAGCCACGGGATGGCGTGGATCGGGCGCCCGGAGGACGGGCCGGTCCCGGCCTGCGCCGACGCCATGGGGACGGCCCTGATCGCGCGGGCGGGATCGTGGGAGCGACTCAATGCGAGGCTCGCGGCGAAGCGGCTGAGCGTGGTCGACGCGCTGGAGGTCTGCTGGCCCTGGCTCAAGGACACCGCGCTCCAGATGTGCGAGTGCCCGCCGCGGCACGATTGGATGATGGCGCTCGCGCACGTGCAGGACCAGCACGGCTGGAGACGGGAGCAGGTCGGGGAGTGGCTGCGGTCGCGCGGCCTTTAGGAGAGAGGGGGGGCGCATGTGCAAGCAGTGTGACGAGGCGAAGCGGACGCTCGAGCAGCAGAAGGGCACGCCGGAGGAGCCCACCGCGCGCTGGGGGCTGCTGGGATTCCACATCCAGCGCATCGCGGTCGTCCAGGGGCCGCTCCAGATGCTCCTGAACGGGGGCCTGGCCGTCAGCGACCTGCCGCCGCGCTCGCTGTACGACCTCGAGCACTCGTTCATCGAGGCCGCGTCCGAGTGCCGGGCCCTGGCTCAGCTCTGCTCGACGAGGCGGAGCGAGTCGTGACGGGAGCCCCGAAGAGGACCCACTACGTCGTCGGGTTCCTGTTCGCCGACCCGACGCCGCCGTTCGACAGGAGGGTATTGCTGATCCGGAAGCGCAGGCCGGAGTGGCAGGCCGGCCGCCTGAACGGGATCGGCGGGAAGGTCGAGCCGACGGACCCGTCCTTCGAATACGCGATGCGCAGGGAGTTCCGCGAGGAGGTCGGCGTCGCCGATCCAGGAATCAGCACCGTGGATGCGCTGCGCGACCCGCCCGATTTTACATGGCGCCACTACGCCTCCTTGTCCGACGCCCGTGGCTGGGCCGTGCATTTCTTCGCGGCGAAGTGGACGCTGGACGGCATGTCGACATTGATGCCGCGGACGGACGAGACGCTCTGGTGTGGTCCCGCTTCGCCGGGGGGCCTGACGGGGCTCGCCTTCGTACCGAATCTCCTGTGGCTGATTCCGCTCGCGCTCGACGAGGACATCGCCCGCGCGCAGATATTCGAGGTGCCCCGTGGCTGACCGTAAGACGGACCTCGACGTGGACGTCACGTGGCGTTGCCGATTCTGCCAGAAAGACGACGTCACGCGCCTCTCGCCGGCTCCCGGCGGCGGGCCGAGCCGATACATCGCCGAGGCATATCTTCGTCCGCCGCGCGGCTGGACGCTGCTGCTCGGCAGCATGCCGGTCTGCGACGACCATCGGGTCCTGGTCCTGGGCGCCGGAGCGACGAGGCGAATCGCGGAGGCTGCCGCGGCAGCGATAGGCTCATGGCCTACGGACGCGATCGAGGTCGAGGCGATCGAGCGGGCGATAGAGAAGGCCATGGGGCTCGAGTCATGAGTGGCGGGCGGAAGTGCGAGAGCTGCCATGGGCCCGGCCCATGCCTCCATTCGGATCAGCACCAGAGATACCTCTGCGTCCGCTGCCACGAGGATCCCAGGGACCCGTTCTTCACCACGCCTCCAGCCAAATACGCCTGGCTGAGGCGGGGCGGCTACGCCGACTACCACTCGATCATCGGCCGCAAGATCACGAAGCCCCACTGCCTCATCGAGGGGGAGCCATTCCTGTCGTCCGCCGGGTCATGGGTAATCTTCATTCGCTGGGTCGTCGGCTACGTCTCATGCGCCGCGCTGACCCCGCCGGTGGTCCCGTGATCGTCGAGATGACGTCGGACGACTGGGAGCAGGCGCTCAAGGTCGGGGCCCAGCGGCGACTCGACGGGCGCGCGCGCAGGCGGAGCGTCCGCGAGTACAAGAACACGACGGGCGCGGACGACCAGACGCCGGAGGCGCGCGGCTACTGGGGCGAGATCGCCTTCGGCCGGGCGACGGGCATCACGCCCACGCCGCGCTTCAAGGAGCTGCGCGACCCCGACTTCGCCCTCGCCGACGCACGCACGGTCGACGTGAAGACGTGCTGGAAGGAGGGCGGCCCGTTCCGCCTGAACCACCCGGAGGACGACACCCTGTCGTTCGACGTGGGCGTGCTGATCTGGCGGCTCACTGACTCGACGGCGCTCCTTCGCGGCTGGGTGGACCGCGCGGGCTTCCGCCGCGCGCGGCGCCAGGGTAGATTCAAGAGGCCGGGCGGCGAGGTCAAGCTCTGGTACGTGCCGCTCGAGGAGATGTGGCCGGTGCAGGACCTGCTGCGCCCTCCGCGCTCGCTCTGCGTGGAGATCGACGCCGGCTTGGGGAGGACGCTCCACGTCGCGACGGACGCGGCCGCGCTCGCCCGCCTCGAGCGCGCGGGGGTGCCGAGGGGCTCCATCTGGACGCGCGCCGAGGTCGCCGAGCTGAGGCGCCGCGGCGTCACTCCGGCCGACGCGCGCGCGGCCGCGGAGGTCAAGCTGCTGACGGACGGACGGGTCTCAGACGGGCGGTCGGCGTGAGGGCGTCCTGGGACGTGACGGACGTCGGCGCGGAGTGCGTCGCCTGCTGTCATCCCTACGGCGCCCACCTGGGCTGCCGCCCCTGCGGGCCCTGGACGGGTCCGGAGCCGAGGCTTTACCCATTCCGCATGCGGCACGTCGTATGCAATGGGATCGCCTTCTATCGGCAGGGCGGCGCGTTCGCCAGGGCCGAGGAGGTCGTGATGCCGGACGGCTCCAGGCCGGCGTGGGGGGACGAGGTCCGCTGTGGCGCCTGCGGGCAGCTCATCGACGCGGCGCTGGAGCTGAGGACAGAGGGAAGGGGGGACGAGGCATGATCACCGATGAGGGGTTCTACACGAGCGACTGCCGGAGCTGCGGCGCCGCGATGATCTGGGTGGTGACGGCGCGGGGCAAGAAGATGCCCGTCGACGCGGAGCAGGTCTCACGGGCCACGGCCGGGCCCAAGGCGCTGCTCTTCTCGCTCGAGCGCCGCCCCGGGGGGGATCCCCTGGCGCGCCTGAGCCGGGATCCGGACGGCTACGTCGCCCACTTCGCGACCTGCCCGGAGGCGAAGCGCTGGAGCAGGGAACGCGGGGAGGGGACGGCGCGATGATCCAGCGCGCGACGGACCGCGCGCGCGAGGCGGCGCTCGACGAGGTGGCGGAGTTCTTCCGAAAGCTCCCGCTCCCGCCGGACGGCTCGGGCTTCAGGCCGCGCGACGTCGTCCAGGTCTGCGAGCTGCTGAGGCAGCGGCCGGTCCCGACGCTCCCGCGGGTGCGGCGGGTGTTCTTCGCCGGGCAGCCCGACGGTGAATGCGTGCTGGCGGCGGACACGATCATGGCGCGCGCGCGGAAGATGGACGCACCGTCGCGCGAGCGGCTGGTGGTCGCGCTCGAGGCGCTCGCCGACTACGTCGCCGCGCTCGCGAAGCTGGAGACGTGATGGCGACCTATCGCTGGTTGAGCCGAGGGATCCGGGAGTTCCGCTCCGGCCGACAGAGGGTGCGCGCCAGGGTGGTGAAGAACCACGAGAGCCACATCCTGATCGACCTGGAGGCCGCGCTGGGGCCGACGCCCACGGAGGTCGGGGTCGCCGAGGAGATCACGAGTCGCCAGCGGCGCAGCTTCAGCAGCCGCCATGACGCCGAGCGGTTCATGGAGGACGTCGCGGCCGCGCGGGACGCAGTGTTCGAGGGCGGCGGGTGGAGGGAGGTCTTCTACTGCGGGAAGGCCGGCTGCGTCCACGTCGATGTGCCGATTCGGCAGTGCGACGGGACCGACGCCGAGGGCGCGCTCCGCAGGATCGTCCAGAGGTTCACCGGCGCGGAGACGACGGTCAATGCCTTCACGTCCGAGCTGCAGGCTCTCCTCATATCCCAGGGCGGCCCGGAATCCGCGCCGTGGCGTCAGCGCGCCGTCAAGATGCTGAGCTCCAGCCGAATGCTGACGGAGTCCTCGGTGGGCTGTTCGGTCGGGTTCTGGTCGAATCGCGGGAAGCGCGGGGTCCTTCAGGCGATCCACGGGATGGCGGGCGATCGGGTGAGGACTCTCGGCTACATGCCCGAGTTCCGCGTGCGATTCCCGGACGGAAGCACGACCAGCTTCAGCATGGAGGAGGCCTTCCCGGTGGCCCAATACGACCCGACGGCCGGACTCACCATCGCGAGCATGGGCGCGAGCGCGGCCAGCGCCGCGGAGCGGATGGACGCGATGCTCCGGGCGTCCGAAGCGGCCGGCTACTTGAACACGCAATCGTTTATCCAGGCGATCCCGATAGGCGAAATCTGCGGGGTGGCGGGCTGTCGTTTGCCCGTGCTCGGGCCGGGATATACAGCCTGCGGACTGCATGCGGGCGGGCCGCCGATGAGGGCGACTCCGCACAAGCGGATGCCTGCGAGGCCGCGGCCGCAGCAACTGGACCCCACGCCGCCGCGGCGCCTGCTAGAGTTGCCCGATGACGAGGACGAGGGCAAGTGACGGCCCAGCTCGAGTACTTCATTCTCGCGCGGTACGCCGACGGGGTCGCGATCGCCGGGCCGTTCGTGGCCGACGTCGACGCGCGGGAATACGCCGCGGCCGCGGGGCTCGATCGCCGGGGGACCTCGTGGGACGTGATCCCGGCGCCGCTGAAGTGGTCCGACGGTGACGACGTGAGGCAGCGGCACCGGGTCGACGCGACGCAGAAGGCGGTGGTGGACGCCCTGCGCAAGATCGGCGCGAGCGTGCGCGTGACGTCGATGCTCGGCCAGGGATTCCCGGACCTCACTGTCGGCTATCAGGGCCTGACGTTCCTGGTCGAGGTCAAGGACGGGTCGCTCAAGCCCAGCGCGCAGAGGCTGACGCCGGACGAGCAGCGATTCGTCGAGGGCTGGCGCGGCTCAGCCGTGATGATCGTGGGCTCGGCCGCAGAGGCGGTCGAGACGATCCTCCAGAGGGCGCGGGTGCTCGGGGGCCGGGCTTGACATCAAGGCAAGTCGCGGGCTACGCTTTTGGCACCGTGGACCTGATCCGAGCGAGGTACTTCACGCACGCACAGCTCGGCCGCCAGGTTAGCCTCCTGGTCCTCCACTCGATGGAGCATCCCGAGAAGCCGGGCACGGCGCGCGCGGTGGCGCAGTGGTTCGCCTCGCCAGACTCTCCGGAGGCATCGGCCCACTACTGCGTCGACGACCGGGAGGTCGTGCGGTGCGTCGAGGAGCAGGACGTGGCGTGGGCCGCGCCGGGCGCGAACCAGAACGGGATCCACATCGAGCACGCGGGCTACGCGAACCAGTCGGAGCGCGACTGGCTCGACGAGTACAGCCTGTCCATGCTGAGGGTGAGCGCCAGGCTGGCGGCCGACATCTGCGTGCGCCACAAGATCCCGGCCCGCGCCCTGGCGCCGGTCGACCTGAAGAACGGGCTGGCGGGGATCACGACCCACGCCGCGATCAGCGTGGCGTTCCGCAAGTCGGACCACTGGGACCCGGGCCCGTCCTTCCCGATGTCGACCTATCTCGGCCTCGTGATCGCGGCGATCAACGAATGAAGCCCGAGCTGGTCGTGACCGCGCGTCGCCTGCTCCCGTTCGCCATCGCGCTGGTGTGCATCGGCCTGCTCGTGATCTTCGGCGGCGGCGGCTGGCTGCTCTGGATCGAGCTGAGCGGGAAGGCGGCGGGGGACGGGACCATCTCGCGCCTGATCTGGCAGGTCTGGGCCGAGCAGCCGTGGGTCGTCCTGATCATCGTGGTCGTGGTCCACATGCTGGTCGACATCGGCCTCGTGGTCATCGCCTTCCTGCTGGGCCATTTCACGGCGCAGTCGGACGAGGTCTACCAGGCCATTCGAGAGGGTAGGAGGTAGCCGTGGATTATCCCTTGCTGAAGGTCAGCACGATCCGCAATCGCGGGGTGGAGCAGGACGTCGAGGCGATCCTATCGCCGTTCGCCACGGACGAGGGCGTGCTGATGGCGCGCGACAAGATCCGCCTGGACACCGTCGGCGACCCGTCGAAGCCCAAGCCGGCCGCGGCGGAGATCGAGGTGGAGCTGTACGAGGGCGGCACCCAGCCAGCTCACCGGGTGGGCAGCTTCCGCGGCGACGCCGACGTGGCGGCGACGTTCGGGAGCGCCTGGGAGCTGATCGACCAGGGCATCTTCGGCGACTCCGGACGGCCGCCGTCGAAGGACCCGGCGAAGGCGGCGCGGGGCGCGCACGAGGGGGGCCTGATCGACACGGACGGCTACACCTTCATGGTGCGCTGGAACGGATGGGGCCCTGGGACGACCAGCGCGGCGATCCGGGTGAGCCACGGCCTGGACGCCTCGGGCAATCGCGCCTGGGGGCCGTTCCTGATCTTTCCGAGGGCGGACTGACCGTGCGCCGCTGGGCCGGGTTCCTCGCGATCGCCGCCGCGGCGATGCTCTCGCTGGGCTGCCCGGCGATCCACGTCTCGCTCCCGGGCGGCCCCGCACCCAGCCCACCGCCCTCTCCGGGCGGCACGCCATCGCCGGAGCCCGCGCCCTCTCCGACTCCGATCCCACAGCCCCAGCCGAGCCCGAGCCCGTCTCCGACCCCGGCGCCGCCTCCATCGTTCCAGGGCTGCGTCACGCCGCAGGGCGGGGACGAGGTCCTGCTCAACGACTCGTCCGGGCCGCGCGAGCCGGCGACGGCGCGCGACTTTCTCGAGTACATGCATCGGCCTGGCGGGATCGCCGAGCACCTGACCAAGACCATCGAGACGCTGACCAACTGCCATCGCGGGGACCAGGATTGCCGGACGGGCGAGCCACAGGCGTTCTTCGCTCGCCTGACGGAGCGCCTGCGCGGCGAGGGCCTGTGCGCGGGGCAGTTCTCGCCTCACGGGGGCGGGATCCCGGACGACGGGATCGCGATCGCGCCGGGGCCCGCCGAGACGACCCACGGGATGGCGGGCCTGTGGGAGGGCGTCCACGTCGTGGCCTACGGCGGCCCGCGCGTCGCCTGGGGCAAGATCGGTCGGGACGACAATGGCGTCTATCGGATCACTGGGGGGGCGACGCCGATCCCGACCCCGACGCCCGAGCCGGAACCGACGCCGGAGCCCACCCCGCGGCCGAGCCCGGAGCCGACGCCCGTCCCGACGCCCCATCCATCGCCGCGTCCCACGCCGACGCCGGGCCCTACGCCGCCGCCGGGGACCTGCCCGCCACTGACCAGCGTCGAGGTCTGGTCGCAGAACGGCGTGACGAAGCACGGGGAGAAGACGCTCCCGGCGAACACGCGCGTCAAGCTGCGCTGGAAGGCCAGCGGGCCGAACCCCAAGGGCTTCGATGCGGACTATCCCGCCCTGTGCCAGAAGCGGGACACGGAGATCGTGAAGCTGGAGCTGGAGGGACTGTTCGACCTGCAGCCACAGCGCGGCCCGGATCCGGCAGAGGGGAGCTGGGGCTACTGGTACGCGACGACGACGTCGGGCGGCGATCATGAGGCGCACGTGTGGCTCAGGCAGAAGAGCACCGGTCTAGTGGTCGAGGACGACAAGGTATGGGGGACGAGGGCCAAGTGACCGCGATCCCGTCGGCGCGTCGAATCCGGCGCATCTTCGCCCGCCTGGACAGGGACCTTCGCGAGAATGAACGCCTGGCTTACAACCGCCTAGCGGCCCGCCGCGGCCGGTTCTGGTAAAGGGGGAATCCAATGACCGATTCGTCCGCGCCGCTGCCGAGCCTGCCGACGACGCTCCCGCCGGGGATGGCCCTGACCCACGACGGGCTGGTCCACTTCAAGGACAGCGAGCTGCAGGCCTCGTGGGACCGCGCCGTCGCGCTGGCGGACGAGGAGCACCCCTACCTCGACGTGAAGTTCCACGGCGGGATCGGTCTCGACGGCAAGCCACGGGGGGACGCGCAGATCGTGGGCGTGAAGCGCTTCGGCCGCGGGTTCAAGCTCGAGGGCCTGTTCGGCGTCGAGTGGGAGCGCGGGGCGAAGCCGCAGGCCGAGGCCGGGTTCGAGCTGTCGTGGAGCGGCAAGTGATCGCGGCGTGCGGGGTCGCGGCGCTCGGCCTGCTGGCGCTGGGCGTGAGCTGCCTGGTGGAGCTGCGGCGCCTGCTGCGACTGATCGGAGCCATCGACGCTCGCCTCGCGGCGATCGAGCGCGCGAACGCGGCGGCCCACGTGATGGTCCCGCGCAACGGCGCGGGCTTCGTGCCGGGCGGGATCGCCGGGCCAGTGGTGCCCGACGCGCTCCTGAGGGGGGGGCGATGAGGCCGACGGTCGGACGCGTGGTCCACTACGTCTCCGTCGGCGGCGGACCATATCCCAGCGCCTGCCGCGCCGCGATCGTGACCGAGGTCACCGGCCTGGACGATGACGAACGCGTCGGGCTGGCGGTCCTGAACCCGACGGGCATACACTTCCGAGAGCTGCCGGCCGACCTCGAGTCGAAGGGCGGGGTGGGCCACGACGAGCAGCAGGCACCCGGCACCTGGCACTGGCCGGAGAGGAGCGAGTAGCGATGAAGCTGACCTACGACGGGGAGCCGATGTTCCACGACGGCACGGGCTACTCGCTTCAGCCCGGGATCATCGACGTGGGCGACCCGCGCGACGCGGCCGCCCTGATCGCCGAGGGGCTGTGCAAGCCGGCCGAGGGCGAGGTCCTGCCCGAGGGCTGCGCGCCCGTCAAGCCCACCAAGGCTAAGGGCAAGGGTAAGGCGAAGGACAGACCCGCGCCGGACGAGACCGGCGACTCGGGTGGGCCGACGGAGCCGGGCGCCGAGGGCGGCGCGGAATAGGGAGGGGAGCCGTGGGGATCCTGAGAGCTATCTGGGGCGTACCGAACAAGCTGCTGCGCGGGCTCGCGGAGAACCTGCTCATCCGCTGGCTGCGCGACGGCGAGGCCGGCAAGCACGGCGCGCTCCTGGAGCGCGTGCTGGGCGCGCTGAAGGGGTGGAAGAGCTGGACCGGCCTGACCATCGGCCTGGTGGGCTACGTGGGCGGCGCCGTCGGCGCGTCGCCGGGGCTCGAGGCGTCGCTCGAATGGATCGGCGGGTTCCTCCTGGCGATCGGCCTCTCGGACAAGGCCATCAGCACCCCGGGCCGCCCCGCGATCCTGGCGGAGAGCCCCGTCTATCGCTGGCTGGCGGACAACTCCGGCACGCTGGCCTCGATCCTCACCGCGCTGTTCGTCTACGTCAGCGGGTCCAGCTGCGTCGCGCTCGCCGTCCGGTCGCTCTCGCTCTCCTGCGCGGGCCAGGGTCGCGTGCTGCTCTTCGTCGCCGCCGCCGCGTCGTACCTCGGCATCCTCGACGCGGGCTTCCTGTCCAAGACGCCGGGCGCCGTCCGCTACCGGATGGGCAAGTGATCACCGCCGCGCTCCTGCTGGCGGCGGCGGCGTCCTGCGGAGTCGAGCGCTCCGACGTCAAGCGCATGAGCGACGAGAAGGCCGGGCGCGTGGACCTGCGTCCGGCCGAGACGTCCGTGGACCACCTGGCCTCGCTGCCGGCCCCGGATCCGCCGGTGGTCGGCTGGGAGGCGCGGGGCGCGCCGGGCCGCGAGGAGTTCAGGGTCTACCAGGTGGCGGCGATCATCTCCTGCGCCAAGATCGAGGACGACCGGGACGTCCACGTCTGCGCGTGCGAGCCGGCCGCGTGGGACGCGCGCTCGCGTCGGTGCAGGGGTCCGAGCCTCGTGGCCGAATTGGTGGACCCGGCGTGCGCCAGGGGCTCGAGGACGCTCAACGAGATCATCCGGGCCCGCGCGAGGCTGGTGGCGGTCGCGGGCGGGGACCTGACCGAGGGGACGCTGAGGGCCCTGGTGGGTCGGCGCGTGACGCTCGAGGGCGTGGCGTTCTACGACAGGCTGCACGGACAGACGGGGGCGCCGAAGAACGGCGTCGAGCTGCACCCGCTCCTGCGCGTCATCTTCGCGCAGTAGAAGCGGGCCGGCCGCCGGGGGGCGGCGATCGCATGGAGCGCACCAAGAGGCCGCGCGGCGGCTGGCGGATCGAGCCCGACGGCGAGGTCAAGGGGCAGTGGCGCGCGTCCTTCTACAGCACGCAGGACGGCAGCTGGGCATTCGGCTGTGGCGGCTTCCCATCCGTGCGAGCGGCCGGCCTCTGGGTCATCGACTTCATGCTGTTCCCGAACCGGAAGGATAACGAGCCGAGGCCGGACCCCGTGCTCCAGGCCCTGGCTGGAAAGGCGAGCTGAGCGATGGCGGAGAGCAAGGACCAGAAGCGATACGAGGCGGCGTGCCACGCGATTCAGTCGGGCGTGGCGATGGAGATGGAGCTGAACACGCGCGGCCAGGGGGCAGCGAGCGGCGAGACCACGCCCAAGCACCTGCGAGTTGGGGTGAACCTGGCGCTATGCGGTCAGGCGGCACTGGCGGCGCTTCTCATCGAGAAGGGGATCATCACCCCCGAAGAGTACGTGCGGGCGCAGGCCGACCAGGCGGAGCGCGAGCGTGAGCGGTACGAGGCGCGCCTCTCCAATCGCCTCGGCGCCAAGATCACCCTCGCGTGAGCCCCCGCAGGAAGCCGGTCGCCAGGGCTCGGCCGACCCGCGCGGCGATCGAGTGGCACACGGAGCAGCGGCCGCTGTCGAGCCTCGTCGAGTGGGAGCGGAACCCGCGCCAGCTCACGGAGCGCCAGGCCGCGGACCTCGCGGAGAGCCTGCGGCGGTTCGGCTACGTCGAGCCGATCGCCGTGAACCTGGACGGGACCGTCCTCGGCGGGCACATGCGGAGGCGGGTGCTCCTGGCGCAGTCCATCGTGGAGCCCGGCGCCCTGGTCGACGTGCGCGTGCCCTCGCGCCAGCTCGAGCCCGGAGAGGTCGAGGAGCTGAACGTCCGGCTGAACCGCAACGCGGGCGACTGGGACTACGACAAGCTGGCCGACTTCTACGAGTGGACCGACCTGGAGACGTGGGGCTTCGAGGGGCTCGCGGAGACCCGCTCCGTGGCGCTGAGGGACCTCAAGCCCCACCCGCGCAACTACCGGAAGCACCCGGCGGATCAGATAGCGCACCTGGTCGCGAGCATCACGCGACACGGGTTCTTCCGCAACATCGTGGTGGCGCGGGACGGCACGATCCTGGTGGGCCACGGCGTCGTCGAGGCGGCGCAGTCGATGGGGCTAGAGCGCGTGCCGGCGGTTCGCATCGCGGTCGGACCCGAGGATCCGCGCGCGCTCCGGATCATGGAGAGCGAGAACGAAATCCGCAACCTGGCCGAGGTGGACGACCGCGCGCTCACCGAGCTGCTGAAGGAACTGATGGGAGACGGCGGGCTCGAGGGGACCGGCTTCGACGGGAACCAGCTCGCGGCCCTCGCGCTGACCACGCGGCCGGCGGGCGAGCTGCGCGACAAGGACGCCGCCGCCGCGTGGGCGGGCCTGCCCGAATACGAGCCCGCGGGGCAGGTCCAGCGCCTCGTCGTCCAGTTCGACAACGAGGGCGACCGGGCACGCTTCATGGAGCAGATCGGAGCCACGGTGGTAAGCAAGAAGAACGGGGCCGTCTGGTCGATCTGGTGGCCGGAGAGGGAGCGCGAGGACCTCGTGTCGCTCCGCTTCAGGTCGGGCGCGGAGCCGGCGCCGGTCGCGACCGACGGCGAGGGCGAGTGAACCCGCGCTATCCCATCTACGTGCCGTCCAAGGGGCGTTCGGAGCGCGCGCTCGCGCTGACGGCGCGGTTCCTGCGGGCGGACGGCGTGCCGTTCAAGCTGGTCGTCGAGCCGCAGGAGCGCGAGGCGTACGCGGCCGCGTGGGGCGAGGACTCGCTGCTCGTGCTGCCGTTCTCGAATCTCGGTCTGGGCTCGACTCCGGCCCGCAATTGGATCTGGGGCCACGCGGTCGCGTCGGGGGCGGAGCGCCACTGGATCCTGGACGACAACATCCGCTACATCCGGAGGTGGTGGCGAGGTCGGCGGCTGATGTGCGACTCCGGGCCGGCGCTGGCGGCGTGCGAGGACTTCGCGGACCGCTACGAGAACCTCGCAATGGCGGGCCTGAACTATCAGATGTTCTGCATCCAGAGCGCGCCGCCGTTCTACCTGAACGTGCATGTCTATTCCTGCATCCTGATTATGAACAGCCTGCCGTTCCGCTGGCGCGGTCGGTACAACGAGGACACCGACCTGTGCCTTCAGGTCCTCTCTAGCGGCTGGTGTACGGCCCTGATCAACGTCTTCATGGCGAACAAGCTCCACACGATGACGATGCGGGGGGGCAACACGGACCAGCTCTACCAGGGAGACGGCCGGCTGCGGATGGCGCGCAGCCTGGAGCGGGTCTGGCCGTACGTGGTCGCTACCAAGAGGCGCTTCAAGAGGCCTCAGCACGTGATCCGCGGCGCCTGGCGGGGCTTCGACACGCCGCTGAGGCTCAAGCCGGGAGCGGTCGTGGACGCGGCGCCCAATGAATACGGCCTGCGCCTCGAGCAGGTCAAGGACGTCCGGAGCGCCGGGCTGCAGAAGCTGCTCGGAGATAGCAAAAAGGGGAGGTGACGCCATGATCGTGATCGCCGGTTTGCTCGTCCTCGCGCTGGGGCTCGTCATCCGGGACGTCTATCGCCATGGCGGACCGCCCAGCACGCCCATCTCCGACGAGAGGGGCACCAATGCGCCGCGCTACATTCCGGGCTGCACTCCCGTCCCGCCGTCGCCGCCGCGAGACGGCGCCGCGCTGGACGAGGTGTTGCAGGCCGGTAGGGACCTCGATCAATTCGACGATGAGACGCTCGCGCGGGCGGACCGGGCGGCGCGCCTCGAGCGCGAGGCCGAGGGCCGGAAGCGGCGTCAGTGAAGCCCCTGCTCATCGGCGAGGATAACCCGCGCTCGCTAGACCCGCGCTATGCGCTCTACCCGCTGCCCAAGGGCTGCGCCGGCTGGAGGCTGTGCTTCAAGATCCTGGGCTTGACCGAGCGCGAGTACCTGCGCACGTTCGATCGCGTGAACCTGTGCGAGGGGCCGTGGGACCTCGTGCGGGCGCGCGCGCGGTCCGCCTTGATCCTGGCGGGGGAGCCGCGGACGCTGATCCTGCTGGGCTCCAAGGTGGCGCAGGCGTTCGGCGCGGACTTCTCGGTGTTCACGGGCGCCGTCTGGGGCAGCGCCCTCAGCGGCTCGCGGGGATGCTTCACGGCCTACCGGCTGCCGCATCCGAGCGGCCGCTGCCTCGAGTGGAACGATCCGGGCGCCATCGACCGCGCGCGGGGCCTGCTGAGGCACGTTCTCGAGGGCGATCGCGTCCCGAGACCGGCGGACCGGGTCCAGGTCGACGACGAAGGCTGAGGGGGAGGTGAGAGATGGAGCACAGGGCGAGCACCGTGGCGCGAGCGGACGAGGTGGCCCGCAAGATCGCCTACGGGGACCACGTCCACGTCAACAGCAAGATGCTGGCCCATCGGCTCTGCGCGATGCTGCGGGCCGAGCTGGTCGCCTTCGGGGAGGCCGAGCGAGAGCAGGAGCGCTGGGAGATGAGCCAGGCTGCCCCACGACTCGATCACGCGCTCTATCGCGGGCTCCAGCATCAACCGACCGCGAACGCGAGCGGAGATCACCCCCACGGGCCGCCGGACCCGGACTGGATCGCACCAAATGGGACCTGCGCGCTCTGCGCACGCGACGTGGCCGAGACGGCCGAGCGCGAGCGGGTCGATGGGGCGCTGAGGCCGCTGGTCCTGTCGATCGGAGACGCCCTCGTGCTGCGCTCCAGGGAGCACCTGAGCCACGAGGCGATCGAGCGGACGGAGGCGCTGGTAAAGCGTTTCGCAGATCGCCTCGGCTGGCGGGTGCCCGTGCTTGTCGTAGACGCCGGCTTCGACGTCGACGTCGTGCGCCTCTCCAAGGACATACCGGGCTCAGGCTCGCCCGGGGGCCACGAGCCCAAAGGAGAGTGAGAAGATGCTGCGACTGTTCCTGTCCCTCTGGCTGCTCTGGGCGTCTGGCCCGGCGCAGGTGACCCATCAGGTCGAGCCCGCCCGACCGGCGCCGCAGTACGACGGCTGCACGCCGGACAACGGGCACGGTTGCGATCCCACGCCGCCAAAATGAAGCCTGGCGCCACCGGGTTTCGAGAGTTCGTCCGGTCCCTCGTCCGCTGGGCGGGGGACCGCCTTCGTGCCTATCGGCGCGTCACGGTGGTGTACTCCGAGGACGGCGCCTACTACTACGCGCGCGTGGGCCGGCCGGCGTTCTGGCTCGGCACGGCGACGCGGCCCTGCGTGGAGCCGGACGACGTGCCGCTCCGCTATCGGGTCGGGAGCATGTTCGGCGAGGGCGCGATCTGGTACTCGGCGGAGCACGGCGCACCGGCGCGCTGGAGGCCACTGCTGCCGTTCGTCTTCTGGAAGGTCAGGAGCGGGCGATCGGAGCGGATCCCGGCCGACAGCCTGCTGGTCCTTGACTACGAGGACAGCGCGAACCTGACGCGCCGTCGCCGGGGGGGAGGAGACCTCAATTGCTGGAGCTGAGGATATCGAGCGAGCTGGTGGAGGGCCTGCTGCGCGCGCGCGACAGGCGGGACCGATCCGAGGGGGGCAATGCGATGCTCCATGCGTATGAGATTGATCCGGCTGGGCCGTCTCTGCCGCCGGGGGCGATCCTTCATGGGGCTACGTACGACGCTTTCAGCTCGGAACTGGTCCTCGTCTTCACGGAGCCGGGCGCGGTCACGGGGCCCGTGAAGTTTATGCCCCGCTATAGGCAGATCGCGATCGCCAACGAGTTCCGGCGCTTCGTGGAGCACTGCGGCCGAGAGGCGAATCCGGCGGAGCTGAGGCGCGCCATCGAGTTCCTGGCCGAGTGCGGCGCGCCCGTGGATCTGGGCCACAGCGAGACCTCGTGGCTCATCGAATGCACACAGTGTGACGTGATGCCCCTGTGGTGGGCGGGCAAGCAGGAGGGAACATCCGAGCTATGGACCGAGGACGCCTACCAGGCCGTGCGGTTCAGCCGGGAGAAGGATGCGCGGGCCGCGCTGCTGGCGCTCCCGGACGCGAAGCTGGCCAGGGTTACGGAGCACTTGTGGCTGTGAACAGGCGGTCGCGCGTGGCGGGAACGCTCGTGGTCGCGCCCGGTCGGGCAGAGCGTGGGCGCGGGGCGGGGGCGGGCCTGGTGGGCGGCTTCATGACGTACGACGAGATGCCGCGCGACCCCCGACGGCGCACCGTGGTCTGGCTAGTTCGATCGCTTGATGGGAACTGCGAGCTGGGCCGTATCTGCTGGCACTGCCCTTGGCGGAGATACACCTTTTGCCCGAACGGCCACGTGGTTCTCGACGCCGCCTGCCTGCAGGACCTCTCCGATTCTGCGCCCACGAGACGTCGATGCGCAAGCTGGCGCGCAAGAGGGAACGTGGAGACGCTTAGGCTCGTGCCCCTGGGGACATCGGTGCCCGAGGACCTGCGCGCGCGGTTGAGCTCCAGGGCGCGTGCCCTGGGGTGGTCCAGGAGCGCATTCGTGAGGCACCTGCTCGAGGGGGGGCTGGAGCGGATCGCGCCCGAGGCGTCTCGCCCAGACGAATCCCTCCTGCAGCGCTACGAGAAGATCGTTGCCCGATGTAGACGCACGAAGGGCCCGTGCTTCTGCGGCGTGCATGTGACCCTGGTCGCGGGCAAGAGATGACCCCGCAGTTCCACGCGTTCGACGATTCGCCCCTCGAACAGCTCGGACCATGCCCCGATTGCGGACATCCGCTCGGTTCCCACCAGAGGGGGGCCGACGACCCCGAGCCACCATGGCCCTGCGCCGAGTGCTGGTGGGGGAGCGACAGGAGCGATGGCTACGGCTACAGGTGGTGCGACATGGGGGTCCGGGAGACGTGAGCCCCTGGGCCGCCAGGCGCCGGTGCTGCGAGGGTCAGTGTCCCAACTTCCCCACCAGGGGGCTACGGTGCGACCCCTGTGCCGCACGCATAGCCAGCACCAGGGCGCCACGTCCCTCGGCCACGGCCAGGGGATATGGGGCGGAGTGGCGTGCCCTGGTGGAGCGGGTGCTCGCCGAGGAGCCATGCTGCAGGACATGCCTCAGGGGGGGGGCACAGGTAGCAAGTGAGGACGTGGACCACATCGTGCCGATGCGACAGGGCGGGGCCAGGCTCGATCGTTCCAATCTACAGGCGCTCTGCCATTCGCATCACAGCAGCAAGACCGCGACGCGCGACGGGGGCTTCGGTCGCCAGCCCGTTCGATCGCTCGAGCACCCCGGGGGTGAAAAGTGTACGGGATCACAGGACGCGGGAC